>Ga0307414_10000118_pt1 | contig 56182 bp, 38 predicted proteins | sample DK1Ometagenome_FD_203804 | JGI IMG/M metagenome (GOLD analysis project Ga0307414, IMG submission 203804) | Maize rhizosphere microbial communities from greenhouse at UC Davis, California, United States - DK15-O-3 | ecosystem: Host-associated > Plants > Roots > Rhizosphere > Soil | place: USA...
TCAGATTTCCGGTCACCCGGAACACCCTTGGCTTTGGCTATGGGGTTCCCGTCAGAGGGCCCCCTCGGGACTTGCTCTCTCCGTTGAGGTCGCGCACCCTATAGTATAGTGCCATGCCCGGCACACAATGAGTTCGACCCACTCCGGGGTCGGGATTCAGCCCGGCTTTTTGCTTTCTATTTAAGTTTAACGCCGTAGGCATTAATTCGGGCAGACTTCGGCATTCGAATACTAAACAATAGCCGTTGAACCCCATCAAAGCATTTGCGAACTGAACACTTCGTCTAATTTTTGATTTTTCTTAACTCTTCTTCCTCTTTTTATCTTTTAGAAAGAATTTTCAAATGTTCCGATGGAACGTCACTCCTATTTCACTACATACTGAATACCAGCCAATTGTACACACGTGACAAGCCAAAGCTAGCCACTAAGATCAGTCATGCCTATGGCATTGTTCCCCATTTTATTTGCATTACATTTTAACCCGACATTAAAATGTCTGGCTATACGATCGATCATGCCTACGGCATTCACAGACTAAATATAGTTGCTGAACTTATTCAAAGCGAGCCTGTAAACTGAACTTATTCTACTTCTTACTTTCTACTTGATAATTAATACTTGGCTCTTGATTCAAAAATCTTACCTTTTAATTCCTTCCTTTACCAGTAGGCTTAATCCTTAAACCTTGATATCTCTTACCTAACACTCGATACTTCCTACACCTCCCTTCTAACCCTGATTTGTGATATATTCGCTTTAAAAGTAATTTCCCCACAACAATTGTTTGACAGAACGAGTCTACCATGCTTCATTATCATTTTGAATGTAAAATACCTACCTCGCAGTTTATCCAGATCACTCTGGATATTCGGCCAAGTAATTCAGGAGAACTCACACTTCAATTTCCTGCTTGGCGTGCCGGACGCTATCAAATCGCTAATTATGCTGAGAATATTAGAGGTTTTCATATTGTGGATGATCATGGAAATGCTGTGACTACACGTAAAATATCCAAGGATGCATGGGTGTTCAGGACTGAAAATAAAAGCTCCTATTCTGTCCAATATGAATATTTCGCTGGGAAAATGGACGCAGGGTCTGCATGGGTAGATGATGAGCAAGTGTACATCAATTTCATCAACTGCTGTCCCGAAGTGAAAGAAATGCCCAGATCCCAAGTCACACTTTCCTACTCCCTTTCCAACTGGCCTGAATCTATCTGCACATTACCACGTGCCGAACAAGATATTTACAGGGCCAGAGATTATCAGGATTTAGTTGATTCCACATTACTAGCAGCCAAGAAATTAACCAAGTGGAACTACCGGTTAGATGACACTAATTTTAATAGTTGGATTCATGGAAAAATACATTTTGAGAAAGAGCTCTTTATTTCTAGGTTCAAGAAATTCGCTGAAACCCTCATTCGGGATTTTGGCGAATTCCCTGAAAAAGAATATCATTTTATATTTCAATTGCTTCCATACAAGCATTATCATGGTGTAGAACACCGGAGAGGAACTGTCATAACCTTTGGTCCTGCAGAAAGTCTAAATCAGCCAGAAGTAATGGAAGAATTACTGGGCGTCAGCTGCCATGAACTCTACCATGCTTGGAACGTCTGCCGGATCCGTCCTCAAGAGCTTTTACCCTACGATTTTTCCAAAGAAAATTATACACAGGCAGGTCTCATTCTTGAAGGAATTACCACTTATATGGGAGATTTATATCTCCTAAAGTCAGGAGTTTATGATTTAACTACTTACCTGAAACATGCCGAAAAAACCTTAAGCAGAGAAACAGCCCATTTTGGGTGGAAAAACTATACTATCCTGGAGTCTTCATTTGATCTGTGGCTGGATGGTTACACACCGGGAATTCCCGATCGGAAAGTGAATATTTATACCCGGGGAGCGCTTTTGGCCTGGAGTATGGACATTCTTCTTCTGAAGCAGGGAAGTTCTCTGGCTGTGGTCATGAAAAAAATGTGGCAACAGTTTGGGAAGCCTTTACTTGGATACTCACTGGATGATTTTGAATCAATTGTAACCCATGAATTCGCTGATCCGAGTGAGATAAAATCCTTTTTCTTAAACTTTATCCATGGCTATGAAGACTTATTTCCCTACTTTACATTACTTCTTACCAACATTGGAATAGAAATATCAGATGTATATGGAAATGATATCTTGCTACATCAATGCGGAATACGAACCAGTCCGGAAAGAATAATTACCCAAGTACATCCCGATTCAAAAGCCTTTCATGTCCTCATGAGAAATGATAGGATTGTCAATTATTCCATTCAAGATGAGATTGCTCAATTGGCAATTCAGCGACATGGAAGGGAAATGATTATTCGAGTTCCATTAGAAAAACCCCAGTTTTTCCCATCCAAATACCTAAGCGCTCAATCCCCCTCTCAGCTCACATTATCCTGGATGAACTAAAAAGAAGGCTGTCCCAGATTCTGAGACAGCCTTAACTAAATGCGAATCGAGGTATTTGACTTTCTTCCGCGAAAAATTACGCTTATATCAAGAACCTGAGGTTAAATCTATTGAAAATCTGTATCACTTAGTTCTGTGTTAAATTTCACAGAAACAATTTTAGCTTCCATGGGCATGGGAAGCATTGCATTCGTGATGGTCAGCATCATCGGAAATAGAATTCCGTCAACTTCCTGATAGTCTGAATAAGAAATATCCCCAGTAGCTTCGCTACTGGTCCGGACTTTCAACCCGGATTCCACACTATAATATTCTGCAGTTTTCATTCCGTTGGGTGCCGTGATTTCGAGTTTATGAGTTTCTTCCCCATCGATATCCTCAGTCCCAATGTAGGCCATTTCATAGCCCATCTCTGCATAATTTTGCTCTGGGAAAACATGGGTTTGTGGTCTCAATAGCGCAGCAGTCTCCTCTGGAACTTCCTGAGTCTGCCCCATCATTATTATTTTGGCTTTCCCATCTACGAGAAGCGTTTTCTGCACCACATTACCTCCGACGGAAGTTGATTGCATCAACCGGGAATTTTCAGAATCGGATATTGTCTTAATTAGGATTTTCTGTCCCTGGAAATCAGCTTCACCTGTCATGCTAGCATTTTTGATCGATGCCACTTTCTCTGCACCGCCCACCGCTTTGATATATTTTGCAATAACTGTAGCTGGATCATTTTCCAGAACTTTGATTGTAGCTGTTGTTTCTGATCTCGATTCAGCCGATACGATCGTCTGGCCTCCAATAAAGAGAAAGGAAGAGATTAAAAGCATTTTCATTTTCATATGGTCTAGTTTTAGGTTGTGGTTAAAATTAACTCTGATTTATTGATTATTCTCTTATTGGCCACAAGGGCGACTTAGTGGTCATAGGAAGAAGATAGTAGTCCACAGACGACAGTCCACTGTCCCTTCTTCTTGAACCACAATCATTTTTCTTTATGGGACAAAGAAAGAAAGAGGATATAAAACACATTTGATTATCCAACTGTCTTGTCTGGCAAAACTTAAGAGAAAACCAGAAGGTGACGTTTACACCTTCTGGTTTTGAAAGCTGTTAGTGATTACTGTTCAAAATCCGCATCAGTGAGTACAGGATTTAATTCTAAGGTTTCCACCTTCGCTTCAAGTGGCATTGGTATCGCCGGAGAAGTAATAACCTGAGTCATTGGATATAGAATACCCTCTTTCTCCTGATAATCTTTATAGGCGATTTCCCCCGTTTGGGCACTTTCACTTTTCAGTTTGAGCCCGGATTCTACTGCATAATAGCTTGTCATTGATGCTCCCAAAGGACTGGTTACGGTTACTTTATAGGCATCTTGCCCCTCCACATCGTTGACACCCTCTAACAGGACTTCGTATCCCATCGTATTATAATGCAACTCAGGAATGAAATATGAGCCTAATTTACCAGCATCAATTTGTTCATCTGGCAATTGAATCGTTTGACCTTGCATCGTTGCCGAACCGGTTCCGTCCTTAAGTACAGTTGACTGCATTACATTTCCCCCGACAATGGTCTTTTGTGCAAACCTCATGTTTGCATCATCATATATTGTTTCAATGACCAATTCTGTCCCCATTACTTCCGCCTTCATTGACAACTTTGCCGTTTTGATAGCGCTTATTTTATCTTCCCCACCGATTGCAGCCAGATAATCAGCCATTACCTTCTCCACTGTCATGCTGGTATCAGCCATTTCTACTTTCCTAGCAGGATTACCCATGTTGTCATACATTCCCACTTCTCCAAACTTGGCCAACTTATCTTTTATCTCCGCTCCATTTCCTACAGCGGTGATATAAAATTGGTCTGGATTGATCAAGGTTTTCGCAGCTGTATTCACGTCTTCAATTGTCATATCGTTCATTTTCTGAAGATATGTGGCGTAATAATCCTCAGGAAGATCATAACGCTCCGTATTGATCGCGAAGTTGGCTATGGTCGATGGACTCTCTAAAGATCTGCCAAATGAACCTGCTATATAGGATTTAGCATTTTTGAGTTCCTCTTCATTCACTCCTTTTTCCACTATATTATTGATCTCATACAGGATCTCATACACTGCAGAATCTGTCACTTCAGTTCTCACTGAGGCATTGGCAGAAATCTCAGCAGTCAATTTATCAGATCCTATTGAGGAATAGGCTCCATAAGTAAAGCCTTTATCCTCACGAAGATTCATAAATAATCTGGAAGAGGATCCTCCTCCAAGAATTTGATTAAGCAATCTGCTAGAGATATAATTTTCGTCGCCAATTTTAAGCTGTACTGGCTGTACCACATCAATGACAGTTTGTACAGATGTACTTCTATCCACCAAGCCAACTATTGTAGTGGGAGTTCTTGAAGGCGTATCATACGTATAAGTAGGCACTTCTCCTGGTTTCCAGTCAGAGAAGTATTTTTTAGCAACCTCCTCAGCTTCGGCTTTATCCATATCACCGACGATTGCGAGGTATGCAATATTTGGTTTGAAGAATGTATGATAATACAACTTGATATCATCCACCGTTACATTTTTAACAGTTTCTTCTGTTTCTGTTTCTCCATACGGATGCTCTTTTCCATAGATTATTGAGGCGACAAGTCTCCCGGATATTGCATCTGGGTTATCTTTACTTTGCGCCAGCCCGGTCAAGGTCTGCTTTTTTAGCTTTTCCAGTTCTTCCGCAGGAAAAACAGGATTATTTAACACATCCGCCATCAAATCAAGGATCTTGCTTTGATGTTTCTTTAATGATGAAGCATAAAGAGAGGTAGATGATGCAGAAAGTGAGCCTCCAATAAAGTCAACTTCGCTATCAATTTGATCTTTGGTACGGGTAGTAGTCCCAGCTGTCATCATTTCTCCAACAAAACCTGTCATTCCGGCTTTGTCCCCTTCTAAAATTGGATCTCTTTCCAGAACCAAAGTAAATGACACCCGGGGAAGTTTATCGTTCTTCACCAAAAAGACTTTAAGGCCATTTTCCAAAGAGAATGTTTCGGCTTCTCCAATATTGATCACCGGCGCCGGGCCTGAGTTGGGCAGCTGACTACGATCCACCTGAGCGAATGCTACCACAGCTACCAAAAAGCTGAACACAAAAGTTATTGCTGATTTTTTCATAACATATCGAATTATAAGTGAGCCAATCATTGTTCTGGCTGGCTTGCTTTTGGTAAATAATACAGAACTACGCGACCATCTAGATTCAGGTATTCTTTTGCCACACGCTGAATATCTGCCTGAGTTACCTTACTGTACTTTTCCTCCAGTTGATTGATGTAATCAGTATCTCCATAAATTACATGGGCCTCGGCAAGATTTTCTGCAATGCCTGCCATAGTTGAATTGCTGCTTACAATATTATTTTCGATAATATTCTGAAGTTTGGTAAAATCCTCATCAGAAATCCCATTCTCCTGAACCTGCTTGATAAGCTTGTCTATTTCCGATTCTAAATCTGCTGGCTCCACACCCATATTGGTGATGCCATACATCAGAAATATCCCACCATCTTCTAATTCTAACGGGATGGCTGCAATCACCAACGCTTTCTGCTGCTTATCTACCAGTTCCTTAGTCATTAAGGAAGAGGCCCCTCCTGTAAGATAGGTGGAAAGCAAAGACATCGCATAGGAATCCGGATGATCACGGGGTGGAAGATTATAAGACTGGATCACCGCCGGAATCTGAATATTGTCATAGATTACATCCCTGACTTCTGCTGTTTTTTTAGGCTCAAGTATATCCGGTCGATATATTGGCTTAGTACCTTTTGGTATTTCTGAGAAATACTTTCTGACCCATTGTTCGGCCTGATCGTAGTCAATGTCTCCTGCAATGGTGAGGGTGGCATTGTTCGGCACATAAAAATCCTTATAGAATTGCTGAAATTCTGCTAAAGATGCAGCATTCAAATCCTCCATAGATCCTATTGGGGCCCATCTATAGGGACTCACTGAATATGCCCGCTTAAGAGTCTCCGGCAAGATCGTCCCATAAGGCTGGTTTTCGTAACGCTGGCGCCGCTCTTCTTTCACTACTTCCCGTTGTGTATCCACTCCTACCTGATCTACCTTGCTATGAAGCATTCGCTCACTTTCCATATAAAGTGCCAGCTCAAGTTCATTGGATGGCAGGGACTCATAATAGTAAGTGATATCATTGGAGGTATACGCATTCAAGGTCCCGCCACGGGACTGGATGATATTCATGTATTCTCCACGCTCAATATTCTCCGATCCTTCAAACATCAAGTGTTCGAAGAAATGAGCAAAACCGGTTCTATCAGGCTGTTCATTCTTTGATCCTACGTGATATAGGACGGAAGTCACCACGATAGGAGTACTTTCATCCTTATGAAGGATGACATGAAGCCCATTATCGAGATCAAACTCCTTGAACTCAATCTCATTTTGGGCAATGGCCGGAAGTGTGAATAATCCAGCCATCAGCCCAAGCAAGGGTAGTCTTATTTTTCTCATATTAAAAAGATATAGATGTTTCCAGTTTGGTAAATGGGTTTAATATATACTAATCTCAAAGCGAAATTCCCGGACGGTAGTTAACTATTTTTTTCTAAAAAAAAACAATAATCCGGGCCAATGAAATTGAAAATCTGCACTTTGAGTAGTTTTAATTTCTTTAACTCACTCGTTTCTACTAATTATGGCTTCAAGCGCTCCAGGATTTCCTTTGCTTCATGTTGCTCAAGTCTCGGTCCATATTGGCTGACAATTCTTGAACTGGCCATAGAAGCAAGCTTCCCGCTTGATGCATAGCTGTGTCCATTTGTGATGCCATACATGAACGCTCCGGCAAACATATCGCCTGCTCCATTTGTGTCAATTGCTGTGGTGGCATAGGGTTCAATGTCGATAAATGTATCGCCGTCGTAGATCATCGCACCATTTTTACCTTGTGTGATCACAAAATGTTTAGCAATCTTCTTCAACTCTTCCCGAGCTTCCATCAAATTGGCCTTTCCTGTGTAGATCATTGCCTCCTCTTCATTAGCAAACAACAGGTCTACGCTTTCCCCAATTACTTCAGTCATGGGTTCCTTAAAGTACTTCACCATTGCAGGGTCTGAAAAAGTCAGGGCTACTTTTACCCCATTTTCTTCAGCAAGCTTCTTGGCATGTTTCATTGCTTGCTTACCATTCTCAGAAGTGATCAAATACCCCTCAATGTATAGATACTTCGAATCTTTGATTGCAGCCTCATTTACATCCGCGATAGCATATTTTTCTGTAATGCCCAAGTAAGTATTCATTGTACGCTCGGCATCATCGGTCACCATGACCAAACATTTTCCGGTGATTCCGTCTGCTAGATTTGCCGCATCCAAGTTGTGGGAAACACCTGCCTTCTTCATATCTTCCATGTAGAATTGCCCCAACTTATCATTGGCCACTTTACATGAATAATACGATTTACCACCAAATTGAGAAATTGCAATCACCGTGTTTCCTGCCGACCCTCCGCACTGCATTTTAGCATGAACTGTATCGATCACATTCATGAGCGTATTTTGCCTTGTTTCATCCACCAAGGTCATCATCCCTTTTTCTACACCGTTAGCTGTAAAAAACTGATCGCTTACTTTAAATTCAATATCTACTAAGGCATTTCCTATGCCAGTTACGTCGTACTTTTTCATTTATATATTTATTGGAAAATTTTAAAATTGAACTATTGGAAAATTGGGCTCAGAGTATAGCATTACTTCATTATTGAAAATTCAACAATCTTCATTTGAAATTTTAGAACAGGCAGGTTGAAGTACAAGGTTTTAATGTTAGTAAAGTTTTAAAGTTGATAGGTTGCCAAGTAGGAAAACTCAGTGTCTGTCACGTCCTGATTTATCCTACCTTTGGCCGTCAGATTTCAGGGCTACGCCCCTATGCTTTTAGGGTTGATCCGTTGTTTTCTAAGAAGAGGTCAGGGCTACGCCCCTTGAAAATCGTTCGTCTGTACAACTGACCCCTGCGACTTCTCTCCAAAATCCAACACCGAGCATCCCTCATCAGCCTTCCGACACCTCCCTCAATCAAAAACCCGATGTCTCTCAAAAGGTTTCTGCCGGTCAAATAAATAGCGGTAGGTGTGGTGGGTTTTATATATTTCTGCCAAAAGCTGTTCGCACACCCGCATCATTTTCGGATTGAAATCACCGATCCAGTTCATCTCAATTGTCTCATAAGGAAAAGAAGGTTGGCCGCTCATTTTATCATAGCTGATAATCATAGCACTTTCTACTCCTTTGCCCTGATGGGCCGGCACGACTCCAAAAACTAATCCAAGCATTTTATTTGGAGGGTCAAATGTCTTGTACCACAGAAATTTAAGTTTTCCGATCAAATCCATTTTCCCGTTCACGTGCTTGAACAGCTGGTTAATCTCCGGAATCTGGATAAACATCGAAACAGGCTCTTGGTTGAAGAACCCAAAGTAAATCAGCTTAGGATCTATGATCGGCTTCATTTTGGCAAACATCATTTGTGCCTCCTTTAGCGAAAGTGTCTTACCCATATGCCTTGCCCACGCCTTGTTGTACACGGTCATAAAGTATTCCGGCGCTTTTTCCTGCAGTTCCTTGCCTTTGATGTACCGAAATTCATAAGCTGGATTTTCCATGATTACGTTGGCCCGCTGGATCATTTTTTCATCAAATCCCACATTTTTAACCTGGCGGGCATACGTGAACTGTTTGAAATAAATCTGAAAGCCGTATTTCTCAAAAAACTCCTGATAATACTTAAAATTCCAGGGCATATTATAGTTGGGCTCTGAGAACCCATCTACTAACAACCCCCACCATTTATCACGCTCACCAAAGTTGATCGGACCATCCATGGCTTCCATTCCTTCGCTTTGCAGCCATTCTTTTGCTGTATCAAAAAGAAGGAATGCAGCTTCCTGATCATTAATGCATTCGAAGAACCCCAATCCGCCTGTAGGCTGCTTTTCCTTCATCTTTGGATTGATAAATGCGGCCACACGCCCGGTTGTTTCCCCTTTAGTATTCTGTAGAATCCAGCGTTTTGCTTTGGCGCCATTCCTAAAAAGCTTGTTGGTTTCTTTATGAAAAAGCCCCTCGATATCTGCATCAAGAGGCCTGATCCAATTCTTTTCGTTTTTATATAACCTGACAGCCATCTCAATAAACTCTCGCTCATGGGCAGGTGTAGTGACTTCGATCAACTTCATCCGGATGATTTTATACCGCTAAATTAACCAGATGCAGGCAAACGGCAAAAACCATTGTTACACCTTCTGTTCTTGTGTTCTTGCTCCAACGATGTATAGCTGTTGCGGGGTATGCTGCTTCTCCAGCAAGGTTGCTTCTGGAGAAGCAATATATGATCGCCCTGAGTTATGCTGCTTCTCCAGAAGCAGCATATAGTAAACATTCAATACAACTGTACCTTCACCAAACCTTTTTTTCCAGCATAATCCTGTGCAGAGCTAAACAAATAATCCTCTTCCTCTTGCACCACCATAGCCTCCACAGGATTTTGGTGTATATAATGCAGCTTTTGTTCAAAAAAATAATTTGATTCTATGACTACTGCATGTAATCCGTCAACCCAAAATTTATATTTTGTAATTCTGCTTTGTTTCGCTCCACTTTCTTTAAAAGCCTTCAAAATCCATTCAGCACGAGATTCTATGGATTCCTTTTCCAAACTTTCAAGAATCCTTCTAGCTGTAAATTTTTTAAAATCTTGTATTATATCACTTAATCGAAAAGCTTCTTTGGACCTACATAATAGATGGAGATGATTAGTCATTAAACACCAAGCGAAAATTTCAAGCCCTTTTCTATCCACACAAAAATTAAGACTGTCAACAACTTCCTGTTTAAACTCTTTTCGGGTAAAAATATCTATCCATTCAACAATTGTTAAGGTTAAATAATAAACTGCATGCTGATCAGAAACTTGAAAAGGTCTCATAATAATAAATTTTAAATTCCGTAGTAAATATTGATTTACTATAATAGCGATTCTTTCAGTTTCTCCAGATATTGGTTTAATTATATATCGAGTGGTGCTGTTGGAATGTACTGCTTCTGGAGAAGCAGTACAACTGTGCTTCCGTTATGCTGCTTCGCAGCATCTGACACATATATAACAGAAAATAGTTAGGACATCATTGCTTTGGCCTCAGTAATCTATCGATCAGAACTGCGAGAGCAACACCTGCCACATAAGCCAATAAGTCGACCCAAAGGAAGCCTTGTCCTAATATTAATCTCCCCGGCAGTGTAGTTCTGATTGTGTTTATCCATGGCGCCTGATACAACTGGCTGAATTCAATGGCAAAACAAATGGCTAAGCTAATGATGGCTACTTCTTTTATTTTGTACTTTATTAGGAAGAAACGTACAATAAAATACATCATGCTTGCATAAAGCGCATCGCCTGTTACGGCAGGTAAAACAATTGTTTTTCTTGATAACAATCCCAGGATGATGATGATCAGAATGATAAATGCGTAGATAATCTTTTGCCTTATTGTTTTTTCTTGTCCAGTGTTCATGCTTGAAGATAATGAAATCGAGCATGACTCTGAGCGTCACACAGTGGGATGATTATCAGCTACCTGTCTACCGACAGGCAGGTGCGAGATTCCATAGCCTGCCCCGACTAATCGGGGTGGCAATTAAAAAATATAAGCGCATTAAATTGGTTTTACTGCTATTCCTCCACTTCCGCATATAGGTCAAACTCAGTAGCGTCTGTCACTTTCACCTGTACAAAGTCCCCAACCCTACAATAATACCTGGAAGCATCAATTAACACTTCATTATCCACTTCTACCGAATCATATTCTGTACGTCCCACAAAATGTCCTCCTTCTTTCTTATCAATCAGCACTTTGAATGATTTCCCTATTTTGTCCTGGTTCAGATCGTAAGAAATCTGCTCCTGTATTTCCATTAAGTTATTTGCACGGTCTTGCTTGACTTCCTGTGGAACGTTATCTTCCATAGAATAGGCATGCGTATTTTCCTCGTGAGAGTACGTGAAAACTCCTAGCCGCTCAAATTTCATCCGTTCCACAAAATCCACCATCTCCTGGTATTCCTGTTCACCTTCACCTGGATGACCAGCGATTAAGGTGGTCCGTATAGCGATGTCCGGTAAAATATCACGGATACTATGGATAAGATTTTCCTGCTTTTCCCGGGTAGTGCCGCGGCGCATCGCTTTCAATACATCAGTCGAACCGTGTTGCAAAGGGATATCCAGGTAGTTACAGATATTGTCACGTTCCTTCATCACTTCAATCGCATCCATGGGGAATCCTGTGGGATATGCATAATGCAACCGGATCCAGTCTATGCCATTCACATCCGACAATCTTCGCATCAATTCCGCAAGATTCCGCTTTTTGTAAATGTCCAGTCCGTAATAGGTGGAATCCTGGGCAATGAGCAACAGCTCCTTTGTCCCATTGGCAGCTTTATGTTCTGCTTCCTTCACCAGCTCCTCAATTGGCCTTGAAATATGGCCTCCACGCATTAAAGGAATTGCACAGAAAGAACATGGCCTATCACATCCTTCAGAGATCTTCATATAAGCATAGTGCGAAGAATGCGTCAACAATCGCTCTCCAACCAACTCATGCTTGTAATCGGCTTTGAACTTCTTCAAAATAGCAGGCAAATCCCGGGTTCCAAAAAATGCGTCCACCTGGGGGATTTCTTTTTCCAAATCATCCTTGTACCGCTGCGAAAGACACCCTGTCACATATACTTTATCCACCAGACCTTGCGCTTTGGCGTCTACATATTGCAGAATTGTATCAATTGATTCCTGCTTTGCATTATCAATAAATCCACACGTATTGATGATGATGATATTATTGTCATCAGTCCCTGATTCGTGGGTAGCATTGATTCCATTGCCCCTAAGCTGGGTAAGAAGCACCTCTGAATCCACCAGATTCTTGGAACATCCCATGGTGATTATGTTGACTTTGTCCTTTTTTAACGTTCTCGCTTTCACAGATTTCCTACTTTTTGAGGCTGCAAAGGTAGGTAAAAAACTGCTTTGCGTTTTTTTTAATTTAAAAATTGCAAGATTACAAAATCCACTTAACACATTGGTAAAATAACCTTAACGCAATTCTTCATTTAAAGGCGAAGGCTTTGACTACTTTTGAGACGTACAGCAAACTTTTTAACTCCTTGCATTTATTTTTAGCCCCGACAATGGTCGGGGCCATTTTGCAAGGCGCTAGCAGAAATACTTTGCCAATTTATTAGCAACCTGTACCTTAGGTGAGAAATCTCCACTCCATGAAGCCAACCGATTTATCTTCAAGCTACCTAACTTTTGATCGAAAAAATCACAGCGACAAAACTCTTCTTGCGCTCTATGAATCGCTGCTAATGCCCCGAAGAATCGAAGAGAAAATGCTAATCCTCCTTCGGCAGGGCAAAATCTCTAAATGGTTTAGTGGCTGGGGACAAGAAGCCATTTCAATCGGTGTGATAAATGCGCTGGAGTCAGATGAATTTGTATTACCAATGCATCGAAATCTTGGAATTTTCACGGGAAGAGGTATTCCATTGGAAAAACTTTTTGGACAGTTTCAGGGTAAATTATCCGGTTTCACAAAAGGCCGTGACCGTTCATTTCACTTTGGCTCTATCGAGCACCACATCGTTGGGATGATCTCTCATTTAGGCCCTCAGTTGGCCATTGCTGATGGAATAGCCTTGGCTAGCACACTTGCTATGGAACAAAAAGTTACCGTGGTATTTTCAGGAGATGGAGCAAGTTCAGAAGGAGATTTTCACGAAGGGCTAAACGTAGCGGCAGTCTGGAAGTTACCGGTCATTTTTGTAGTAGAACACAATGGATATGGTCTCTCCACGCCAAGCGAAGAACAATTTGCTTTCAAGAACTTTACTGATAAAGGACCAGGATATGGAATGGAAGCTGTTAAGGTCCAAGGAAATAATGTGTTGGCAGTCTATGATACGATTATAAATCTGGCAAAAGATATACGAAAGAATCCCCGTCCAGTGCTTGTAGAAGCAACCACCTTCCGGATGCGGGGGCACGAAGAGGCTTCTGGCACCAAGTATGTCCCGAAGGAGCTGATGGACGATTGGGCTCTACTTGATCCTGTAGAAAACTATGAGCGGTATCTTGAAGATATCAACCTCCTTAATGATAAAGCAAAGGACCATATAAACAGGAAAATAAAAAAGTCCATTAATGATGCCCTGGAAGTTGCCTTTGCGGAAGAAGCTATTGTTCCAAACCTGTCAATTGAACTTGAGGATGTATATTCTCCATTTGTTCAGAAAATTAATACCCCTGATCCCAATTGCGCAAAATCAGAAAAACGATTGGTAGACGCTATTTCGGATGCGTTGCGGCAGTCCATGGAAAAATACTCCAACTTGATTTTGATGGGACAGGATATCGCTGCATATGGAGGAGTCTTTAAAGTAACAGCTGGGTTTGTGGCTCAATTTGGAGCTGATCGGGTAAGAAATACGCCGCTTTGCGAAAGCGCAATTATCGGTATAGGCCTTGGATTGTCCATCAAAGGGTACAAATCAATGATCGAAATGCAATTTGCCGATTTCGTTACTGTTGGCTTCAACCAAATCGTAAATAATCTTGCAAAGATCCACTACCGATGGGGCCAACATGCAGATGTAGTGGTCCGGATGCCAACTGGAGCTGGAGTCGCGGCGGGGCCTTTTCATTCGCAATCCAATGAAGCGTGGTTTTTTCATACGCCAGGATTAAAGATCGTTTATCCTTCCAATCCTTATGATGCCAAAGGCCTCCTTAATGCAGCTATTGAAGATCCTAATCCTTACCTTTTTTTTGAGCACAAGGCCATGTATAGATCCATTAGCGGATTGGTTCCTGACGAATATTATATTATAGAAATCGGTAAGGCAGCATTAGTCGAATTTGGGAAAGATATATCTATTATTACTTATGGAATGGGAGTTCAATGGGCTAAATCAGCAGTTGTCGAGCTTGGTATTTCTGCTGATATCTTGGATTTGCGCACACTTCTTCCATGGGATAAGGAAGCTGTGAAAGCTACAGTCGGGAAGACGGGAAAAGTTATTTTCTTACAGGAAGATTGCCTCACAGGAGGAATCGGTGCAGAAATCTGTGCATGGATTTCTGAGCATTGCTTTGAACTATTAGATGCGCCAGTGATGCGAGAAGGAAGCCTTGACACTCCGGTTCCATTTGCCCCGGTGTTGGAGCAGCAGTTTCTACCTGTCGCTCGCTTTAAACATAAACTCACACAACTTCTGGAATATTAATTGCTAAATTAAATAACTAACAAAATAAAACAGAAACCGCTTTATATTTTCTACCCCCTAATATTGAATTGATATGAAAAGATTTTTTTTCAAAAGCATGTTTATTTTATTGTCGGGCATGGTATGTTCGGGTACCCTTCTGGCTCAGACATTCACTGGGGCTACTATTGATAAGCGGGCAGGTATACATTCGCTTGTATTAAATCCGGCACTGGCAGCAGATTCCAAGATGCGAATGGACATCAACATTGTTTCAGCTAGCGCATTTATTGGTAATGACTATTTAAGCGTCAATTTGAGTGATCTTGATAGTTTTCGCAACGGTTATGAACTCGATCCTGATGCAAACTCAAATTCCTCTGAGCATAATAATTTCTTTGGGAATGCTGATGTACTCGGTCCTTCAGTATTGTTCAATTTCGATGAAAAAAACACGTTTGCCATCACTACGCGTGTACGGACTTTCTTTAATATCACAAATATTGGTGGTGACTTGTATGAATTAGCGAATACCAATGATGATATTTCCAATTTTACATTACAAATGGAAGATACTCACGGATTGGTTCATGCTTGGGGAGAAATTGGAGCCAGTTACGCAAGAGTGATTATTGATGATGAAAGACAATCATTAAAAGCTGGTGTCACGCTCAAATACTTAGCTGGAGCAGGTGGGATGTATGGTTCCAGTAATGTACTCAATGCCGAATATAATTCGGAATCTAACTTACTTACCACTTCGGGAGCATTACGATATGGTGTCACTTCAGGTTTCGAATCAGAAGACATCAACTTCTCCGACATTAAGTCTGGTTTTGGAGCAGATATAGGGGTAGTATACGAATTTAAAGAGCAGAATGTAAATACCTCTTTAAATCCTTATAAATTAAAAGTCGGTGTTTCCCTAATGGATATTGGAGCGATCAATTATAACCGTACGATCCGTACCCTATACAATATGGACAACACTATTGATGCTTCTGAATTTGCATTCAAAGACATAGATGAAGTATTGGAAGACAATTATCCCGGAATAGAAATCGATGGTAAGACCAAAATGGGGCTTCCCACTTCACTACAATTCTTTGCTGATTACAATATCAACGGTAAATTTTTCGTCAGTGCACAAGGAGGGATTTCGATGAAACAGTTTAAAGATAATCCTGTGAGCAATTACATCAATACTTTTACCTTAACTCCCCGGTTTGAAAGAAGATGGCTTAGTGTCTATAGCCCCCTGAGTGTACGAAAATATGATTCTAGTCTTGCGTGGGGTGTAGGCGTCCGTGCAGGGCCAGTTACTATAGGATCCGGATCTATATTTACCAATCTTATTTCCAAAACTTCGAGAAGCGCAGATGTCTATATTGGGTTTAGAGTGCCACTGTATAGATAAGTCCTTCGAGTGGCCTCAGGAACCGTCCTTCGAGTTTGTTCGGAAGACATCTTTTATAGCAATAGAGTGAATGCAGCGAAAGTGCATTCACTCTATGCTTACAACCCAAAATCCGACGACTGTACAAAGTCAGGCCAAACACCGTTAACGTGCACCATTGAGGTTGGTCAAATTAAAGAATTTTGGAACCCAACATTAAAGGTGAGCCTGAAGTAATTCCAAGAATTTCCTGTCCAGCTTTTCACCATACCAATCTTCATATTCCACATCCTTTCTACCAGAATTTAGAACTCCGAAAGAACCCGAAAACTCCCAAATACCAAAGCCTATCTCATTCTCTTTCAGCACAGCTAATACATCTCCAAACCAATTCAAGAAGACATCATGTGGAGTTTCATTATAGCCTCCACATTCGCCACAATGCACCCCGACACCTTGATCTATTAAAGACTTCCATGGCGCATAATATGCCCGTATATCTTCAATATCCAAGAGCCGCTCACCTTGCTGCAAAGGCCAGGTAACTGGGGGCACTTTTTCAGGTTCTTTATAAACCCAGCTTGCTTTATAATGCGAAACCGGGAATGGGTGATAGCCACGACAACTCTGTGACAGGTCTAAATCCGCCATCTCCGGCATAGCTGTACCGCCTCCACCATTTCCATCTGCAATGACTAACCTTGATTTTTTAACCGACTTGATCGTATTCAAAGCTGCTTCAGCCACCCGATGGTAATCAGCAATATCCACAGGCCCTCCCGGGCTATGTTGATCATTTGGGTCTGTTCGCTGGTATGGCTCATTGACTAAATCAAAGCTTAAGTTCTTCTTAGAAATCCCTTTATATCGTGTAGACCACATTTCCCAATGAGCGCAAAAAGCATCTAGTGCCTCTTGGTCCTTCCAGAGATTATAGGGCTCAACAAATCCGGCATTGATGCAAAAGCCAGGTGCGCGATGGAGGTTTAAACTGACATGCAGCCCATGGTCTATACTTCGCTGCACTAACCGATCCACTTGTTCTAAACGTTTTTCATCAAAGTTCAGCACTTCATCAGTTCGAATCGGCCGTGTCCGATCGATATCCAAATAACTTGGATAAGACATCGGAATCCTGACAAAATCAAATCCCCAGTCGGCAATCCATTGGATGTATTCTGGTTTTGTAGGCCTTCCTCCATCAGGATCATGAGAGAAGAAGTCCAACAGGTTGAAACCCTTCCAAGCAGGAAGTTTATTTTTGGATTTGGCTACTTCGGCAAATGCCTTAATTGACGTGCCAGCGGCAAGACTGAGTCCTGTGCCCAGTAAAGCCGACTTCTTAAGGAAATCCCTGCGGGAATCGGGGGTATGCATAGGTTAAGTTAGGTTTGAGTACATTAAGATAGTAAAGTCCCTCAAAACCCTCTCCCCAAAAGAACATTAAAAGCAGAGTTCGTATAATTTTTAAATATCCTTAAACACTCTCCTCCACTTCTTCCGTATGTAGAAACAATTCGGGAAGCTTTTTAATCATTTACTTAAACTATGGCGTCCATAGAACATTAATAGCGCAAGCTTATGAGAAAATTAATGCTCATCCTTCTTAGCTTCAAGAGATGAGCATCAAAGCTAAATGTGTTCTCCTGATTATTTACCTAGTCTACCAACTTGATCTTATAAAATAGATTATAATCCCGCTCGACTTCTCCTTCAGCAGCTTTGACTATTAACGTCCCATCGCTAGCGCCAAAGTTGACGCTGCCTTCCACTGGCAATTCATTGATGATCCCAACTTGTTGATTTGCACGCACTACTATATATCTAGCTTGCCGATATTTCTCCACCGCCTCTCGCCATGCCGGATCCTGGTGGTAGTTTTCCCCTTTAGCTTTGAATTCGTTCAAAACTTCCTCTGGAATAGCTGTATAAAATATGACGAGTTGATTCTCACCAAACATCTTTACATCACTGAAAGAGGGGTAAAGCAAATTCTCCCTTGATGGGTCTGGAATATCTTGACTGCGATCTGGATGGCTTAAAGTTATGGCAGATTCATTCACTAATGAATTTCCTTCAAGGTCATACACAAAAAGCTGATCACCAATCGGAGGAAGAATTGCGGCCTTTTTCGCTTTAGTATCAAAGGCTAAATAAGGAAAGCTCTGTCCGATCCATCGACTTGTTTCTCGTGGCACCCAAGAAACCGGGTAGAGATTCAGATAGGTTAGGGAATCCTGGCTTAAATCAAAGAAGAACCCAGTCTTTACTTGATTGTAAAAATCGCCGCCGATCTTCTCAGGATCAACATCCGTTGGGATGTAAGAATTCACCTCCTCCCCCAAAATAAAATCTTCACCTCCCTCTGTCCATGCGCTAAATGTCTGCCGATAAAAGGAGATAAAAATTGCGTTTAAGCCAACTGCTGCACCTTTGATCTTCTCTAACTTGTTGAAATTCTGATCAAAAATATGATAATCCATAGAAGCGGACATGTCTTTAAAAATATACCTGTTTTTACCCAAAAATCTACCTTCCCAAATCATCGAAACTTGGTTAGGCCCTTCTCCTACTATTTCCACATCTTGAATAGAACCATCTTTCTCATTCACCAGAAAGATTTTCCCCCCTCTGCTTTCCTTCATCATATACCTACCAAGCTCTTCCTGATAATCCAATATTATCAAATCCTCCAAAACATCCACTTGTAAAGAGTCAACCACTTCAAATTGCATTTCCTGTATTGGATCACCCTCTGGAGAAGTTTTAGATTGGGAACAGGAAAAAATGGTTAATGCAACTAGTGCTGGAAGGAAATAATAGTTGATCTTCATAGGAAACAATAAGATTTATACCTTAGTCTGAAAAGATGGTGTTTATAGGACAACGCCTTAAATCAATTATTTACGCCCCGCCATCGGGCGAAAAATCTAACGAATCTTCCACTGCTTTTTTTCTTGGCATCAGGTGGCACTGCGCCAGAATTGATAGTTACCACTGCCTTCTTCCACAACAAAACCGGAAGCACCCAGAACACGCCCACCATACTGAACATCAGCCCACCAATGGTACCTATTGCCAAAGAAAACCAGAAGATCTCATTTTGTCCCTCCATGATAAATGGTATCAAACCAAAGCATGTCGACATAATTGTCAACAGAATTGGAATTGCTTTTCCTGCTACAGATTTAAGTACGTTGCGATTGTATCGCCCTTGACCTCTATTATTCAGATCATTGACAATAAAGATCCCAGCATTCACCGCTAATCCTCCCAACATCACAAATGCAGCATACCCACCCTGATCGAAATAAAAATCAAAGAGAGAAAAAATTAGAAACAACCCAATAAAGCTAATCGGGATAATGGCAATGATATAAACCGGCTGCTTTAAATTCTCAAATAACACCGCACAGATCATGAATATCCCAATAATGAGAAGTCCCAACAAAGAATACTGGCGTTTCTGCTGCTCATAATTCCAAGAATAGGAATTCTTCTTAGCCTCATAACCGATCGGCATGACTACCTTCATTTCTTCCAGCACTTCGTCCAGGTATTCATTTCCAAACTTGTGTGACCCCATGTATTCAAATGCCACCATACGAATATATTGACGATCCTCTTTATGGAGTGAATTGGTCGTGGATTCCTTGGTCAATGTGCCATAATCAGAAATCTTGTAAATCTTATTTTCACCACCGATCAAGCCTCGCTGTTCTAAATCAAACTTGCTGAAATCGCTGGATTTACGCTCCCTGATCACAAGGCCATAATTTTTATTTTCCAAAGTCATAAAAGATGATGGCCCTCTTGGCTTGGACATATCTTCCAGGACTGTAAGAACCTCGTATTGGTTAGTTTGTCCAAGAGCCATCTGACTTTGATCCAACCGAAGTACATATTCCTCTGTTTTAGGATCCCAATACCCCCTCCGTTCATTGGTATTTACTTCCTGAATCCGTTTATGCTTCAGTAGTTTTTCAGCTAATACGTTTGCTTGACGCTCCAGTTCATCAAAATTATACCCCTTCATCTCCACTTGATAACTAGGAATCCCTTCACCTCCTGCACCGGTGTAGAAGCCTTGGCCCACTCCATATATCTGCCATTGTGCCCCACTCCAATCTGTAGATTTTACAGAAAGTTTACCCTTCAACTGATAAGGCAAAGCCCCTTTTTCATACGCCTCCTTAAAAGTAATACTGATGAAGGCACTCTGTCCTGAAATTACATTGGTTACAAACTGATCAATTCCTTCTACATCTTTTAGATATTTCTCAAACTCCCGCATGATGAAATCCATCTGCTCCAGCGTGTTTCCAAATGGTAGCCGGCAACTCACATAAAGCCTGGTTTTTTCTGCTTCCCGATATGAACTCTTCTCATATACTCCCCGGACAAACATCCGCATCGATCCACCTAATATTTTATCTACATAAGGCCTAATTTCTTCTTGATAGAAGGTATTGCCTACGGTTTTGTTATACCATTCTTGTCCTTCCCACTTGGCTGGTAAGAAAAAAACAGGCAAGCCAAATAGAAGAATCAACAGTATAATTAAAGTCTTTCTGTATTTCGCGGTCCAAGCGATGCTTCTTTCATAGCTTCGCAAAGCTTTTACCCGTTTGCGCAGCTTTGGAATGGACAACTTCCGTCCTTGTTTTACCGATTCTTTAAAGAGTACTTGATAGAATGCCGGTGTAAACACCAAGGCAATCAACAGCGAAATTCCCAGCATCACGGAAACCACAATAGAGAATTCGGTGAGGTTTTTCCGATCTTCTTCGGGTAATAAGAAGACAACCATCAACGCTGCTATGGTTGTTAAAGATGCCGCCAAAAGTGCCAGAAACACCTTCCTGTTTTTATGCTTATGCAGATGGTCAATCATAATGATCGCATTGTCTACTATCAGCCCAAAACTAATTGTCAAGCCTGCCAAAGAATATAAATGGATGTCTACTTTGAGAAAATATAGAACGATGGCACAAAGACTTAAATTCGCCAGAATCCCCAGAAAAAGAATGCAGAGGTATTTGATATTTCTGTTGATAAGAAAAATAAATACAATCAATATCAGGATAGAAAGTCCAGAACGCTTATAAATCTTGTCCAGCTCTTTCTCCAGAAACTCAGTATCATCATTCTCTAGCCGAATTTCAAATCCAGCCGGAAGAAGATGACTTGCATTGTCTATCGCCTTCTTTAAATTATGCGCTAGCAAGACTTTATTAATACCATCACGATTATACACCAAAAGTGTAACTGAATTATTCCCATTGATACGGAAGTATTGGGTCGGTTCAGCCTCCTCCAAAGTCAAGCTGGCCAAATCCCGAAGTCGCACCTCTATTCCGTTCTCTTTGGCAATAACCAAGTTTTCCAGTTGGCTCTTATCTACAAAAGATCTATCTACTTTAATAAAAAGAGTTTTTCCTTCCTTATTCAGCACCGCACCGGGGAAGGAAATACCAAATGACTGGTTAATCTTGTTGGCCAGCTCGCTTTTGGTAATACCAAAGGCCTGCATTTTTTGAATATCATAAGTCACAAAGAGCTCCAGATCATTTGCCCCAAGCACCGAAACCTCCTCCACTTCCTCATGTCGGGTCAATGCAGGTTTCAAAATATCCTCCGTTATCTTTTTGATTTCAAAAGAAGCAAAAGGGCCATTTACGCTGTAAGTCAAGATAGGAGTTTTAGTGTCAGATCTTTCCTGTGAGGACTGTGACACACGCGGATACCGCACCCGCTGATCCATCTGTGGATAGACTTGACGGATCATAGAAGAAACTTCAAATTTCTTCATTTCTATATCCGATTTCTTATCAAACCTCAGCGTAATAGATCCCTGATCATAGTTGGAGACAGAGGTGATTTTTTTCAACTCAGAAAGCCTGGAAAAAGTACCTTCCAAAGGAGCGGTCGCGAGCTTTTCTACAATTTCCGGCGAAGAATTACTGATGGAATAGCTGATGGTCAACACTGGCTCCCGCTCCCGGGGATTCAGATCCACAGACATGAGGGGGACCACCGCCAATCCTAGAATTGACAACACCACAAAGACGATCAGAATCCTGAATGGTGTCATGTTATGTGATTTTTATTGATTTCTTAGAAACAGTAAACCAGTAGGCCAATGGCACGAAATAAAGCGCCGTTATTGTACCGATGGTTAAGCCTCCAATCACTGAATATACTAAAGGCCGCTGCAAATCAGCTCCTAAACCACTACTGAACACGATCGGAATCAATGCCAAAATAGTAGTAATGGAGGTCATCAAAATCGGCTTCAAGCGAATCTGGCCTGCTTTATGAAGTGCCATTTCCAAAGCTTCGGCGGCAGAAATAGTATCTGACTCCACATAAATAGAGCGGAGACGGTTAATCGTATCAATCTTCAATATGGCATCATTCACCATGATCCCCAACATGACCACCAAGCCAATGGCTGACATGACATTCAGTGAAGCTCCAAAAACCCAAAGTATAAAAAAGGCCCCTCCAACTCCCAAGGGTAGCGTAAACACTACAATTAAGGGTTGAATAAAACTCTCAAATTGTGCAGCCAATATAAAATACAACAGCAACACGGACACCAATAAAACACTTATGAGCTGGCGGATATTTTCCTGGTCCTTGAAGTATTGACCAACTGTAGTCACTCCAAGATTTTTATCAAGACCCCATCGAAGATATTCACTGACCTGCTCTTCCGGATTGTCAGTCATCACGTATAGTGACTGATAAATACCGCCCTTGTCCGCTGTCACATACTTATAATGATCTTCGTATTGATAATCAACAAATTCCCCAAGGATATAGGAGGTAGAGTCAGATGCGGCTACTCGTGTAGTACGAAGAATATCTTCAAATCTAGCATTGGGCTCTTTCAGTCGGATTGGTGTGATCTCCCCAAATCTCCGGATGTCGGTGATTGTGAAACTTCCAAAAAGCTTCTCAATTTGGTTCTGGACCATATCTACGGGAATCTGATAAATGGCTAATTTATCTGCCCGCAGGGTGAAGACTACTGAAGCTTCCTTCTGCAAGCCGGGACCACGCTCCCATTCTTTAGAAGGGAACTGGCTCAGCCAAGGATCCATTTTGTGCTCGGGAACAGGTTCTTTAGCACCAAGATCTTTCCACCTGACTTCATAAAAAGGCATAGTGGAATTGAACAACTGGTCAAACGCATTTGGAGCGTCGCCAAGCGAAAAAGATGCTTCCGGATAGTTCTTCTTCAGATTAGCTTCCAGTTCCTCTATAGCCGACTCTTTCTCTTCGACCGTGGTAAAAAGGAAGTAAAGTAAGGCTTGTTGGATTGAATTTTCCCCATCAAAAAGTAAAAATTGCTTCACACCGACATCTGCTTCGGCCTGGGAATAGCTTCCTTCTAAACTTTTAAGCAGGGCCAGCACACGGTCTTTGTTTTCGGAAGCAGATATCGGTTCATTCCAATCTACCTCCAACGTGGCATCAAGCTTCTTGATTTCAGGTAAACCGGTCGTCTTGAGCAGAAGGCTAATTGCTAAGCCAAGTGGGATTAAAATTAAAAAACCGACAACTGTAGCTTTCCTATTATTTGTAATTTTCTGATATCCAATTTCGTACAAGCTTAAAACTTTCGTGAAAAATCTTCCTTCTCTATCATCATAGGCTTTTTTACTTCTAGAAAATAGCAAGAAATAAAGCATTGGTAGAAGTACGAAAGCCACAGCAAGCGAAACCGAGAGAATCGCTGTCACTGCCACAGCTTGATCAAAGAAAAGGGCTCCTGAAATTCCACTTAAAAAAACCAGCGGCACAAATACAGCAAGGGTGGTCAACACCGAACTGATTAAAGCTCCCATCACCTCATCCACCCCAGCCACACAAGCTTCAAAAAGTGGCAAACCACTCTCCCGCTTCCTGGTAATATTGTCCAGGACAATGATGGCATTATCTATCAGCATCCCTATGCCCAATGCTAGGCCTGATAAGGAAATTATATTGATCGAAATATCAAAAAAATAAAACATCAGGAAACTGATCAGCAGCGAAGAAGGCAGGCTTACTCCTATGATCAGCGGAAGCCTGTAATCTTTCATAAAAAGAAAAAGTACTGCAAAAGCGAAGAACCCACCAAAAAGCAAGGAAGTCTCCAAATTTGAAATGGCTGCATTCAGAAGATTGGATTGATCTTGTGTCAGTTCAAAGTTTACTTCAGGGTAATCCGTTTTGAATAATTCCAAGGCCTTTTTCAGTTCCGGGATCAGCTCGTTCATTTTGGCAGATGCCTGCTTGTGAACGGTGATTACGATGCTTTCCTGAGTTCCAAAAATATGGTACCCAAGCGTCTCTTGCGTTTCATACCCTACTTTGGCCAATTTTCCCAGTGGGATGATTGTTCCCGAAGAAGCCGCAACCGGTAGCGTCTCTATGTCTGCAGGAGTATCTACCCGGGTCGCCAGACGAAGGTAATAACGGAATTGGCCGTCTTTGACAGAAATCCCCGGAAGTTCTGAATTACCAGATTGTATAGCAGAGATCACGTCCTGTTGAGTCATCCCCAAGGCAGCTAACTTATGCTCGTCAGGCTGCACGGTAATGATCCTGTCTTTCTTACCATTAATATCCACCAGCGAAACCCCCGGCAGTTGCTCTATCCTTTTCTTCAATACATTCTCCGCCAACTTGCTCACTTCTACCTCATCCACACCTTCTTTGGGAACCACTTGAACCCTTGCCACAGGAATGTCCGATGTATTGATCCGGATCACTTCTGGACGTCCCAGATCTTCAGGAAGAATATTGATCATCCGATCTATCTTCTCATTGACATCGATGTAAGCAAGCTCCATCTTGGTACTGTAATCAAATGTCAATCGGATAGTCCCTACTTCAGAACCAGCCTTAGAATTCATTTCTTCCAGACCGTTCAGGGTGATCAACCCCTCTCGGATTGGACTTAGGACATTTTGCTCAATGGCTTCGGGGGAGGCATTGGGATAATTCACTTTGACCACAATCTGCGGTACATCGATCGGTGGTAGAAGTGAAATCGGGAGTGTACGCAGAACGATGAAGGCAAATACCATCAACGCTAAAAATGTCATAAAAACTGCGATTGGGCGGGCCAGTAAAAATCTAACCATGGCCTATTCTTTTATAATTTGAACAGGAGCCTGATGTGCAAGTTGAAGGTTATTGGAAGTGATCACTGTACTGTTCTCTTCAATTCCATCCAGTATCTCCACTTCTTCTCCATTGTCCTTGCCTACTTCTACATAATTCCATTTGGATTCATTGTTTTCTACCGAAAAGACGACGGCCCTGCCTGATCGATAAACCAATGCGTCTTTGGGCACTACTAAACTATTACTTTGGGGCGCACGGATGACCGCACGGGCATTCATTCCCGGAAGAAGATTCTTATTAGCTGCCAAAGTAATGGAGACTTGAACAAGCCCATTTTCGTCTACTTTCGGATTGATCCCCGTCACTCGTCCTTCCAAAGCTTCTTGCGTATTTGAAATGGGATAAATCTGGGCCTTCTGCTGTAGTGAAATCAAGCTGACATCAGATTCCAGCACATTGACCCGAAGAATCAAGTGATCAGAACCTAAGATTTGACATAATTCCTGGTTTGCCGACACTAAACTTCCCTCCTTATACTTCATGTCAGCTACTCTGCCAGAAATGGGGGCTCTCACCTCACTCCGATCAAAGTTCATCTGGGCTTCCTTCAGTTCCACTTCCGCCAAAAACAATCCACTGGAAGCCTTTAGCTGTTCATCAATGGTTTTAATTTGTTCTTCATCCTCTGAACTATAAATGGTAGCAAAGCCCATTTTCCGGGACATATAATCTGCATTTGCATTCCGTAGTGCAATTCTGGATTTCTCCAAGGTAAGTTCGGATTCCGTAGGGTCAAGCCTGGCGATCACGTCTCCTTTCGTGATAGTTTGTCCTTCGCTCGCATTGATTTCAAGGAGATATCCAGCTTTCTCTATAACCACCATTACTTCTGCACCGGCTTCTAGCTTTCCAGTTGCATTGATCAGGTAATCGAAGCTCTTTCGCTCAGCGGTAGAAACAGTAACCTCGGTGGCGGCAACTTCATTTCTGAACGATTCTGTCGGGGCTTCTTCGACTTTTTCTTCTTTAGTTTTGCAGGAAAAAATTGCAAAGGCTATACAGCCATAGTAAATAATAATTGATTTTCTCATCGATTTGATAGTTTCACCTATTAACCTGAGTTCGATTATTCTCGCTTAGTCAAAACGCTTTTGAATAGAGAAATGCAAGATTTTTCCTGAACGTAATATCGGGATATTGCGGAAGGAAAAAGCGAAGCAGATCACTGTTTAAAAGTGATTATGTTTGTTTTTTAATAAAAGCACCTGTTTGCTGCGTTAGATTTTCACAAGATAGCCCGCTATCCTTTAGAAAATCTGCCTTGCAACCATATACTTCTATTAATTTTGACTTTGCTATAGTAATCGATTTCAGGTTATTAATTAACTATCAATTAAATCAAGGACAAAATAATTAGTATATAAAAGCTGTTAATGATTCCTAAAAGTTGTTTGATACTGACTTATCTATTTCTTTTTTCTCAATAGAAATTCCAAGATCTACAGGCCGCAGACGAAGGGAATTTGGTTTTCCATCTTTATAATATTCAATCAGTCGATTTAATTCTTCTAGATTTTGCACTTCAATCCTCACCTTAGTGATCCCATCCTCAAGAAGCTCCAGATTTGTTGCCGCCTTACGTGAAAGGTCAATAATCCGCTTTGAATACCTAGGCAGACGATCGTTGATTCTCACCCACACAAAATCCCCGTTGTCTACCCGGCTCACTTTGACCATTGTGCCAAAAGGCAAGGTCTTGTGCGCTGCAGTGAGGCTGTCCATATGAAAAATCTCCCCACTTGAAGTTTTGCGCATATGAAATCTTCGCCCATAAAAACTTGCTGTACCTTCCTGAATCAGCAGGGCATCCGGCGGTAACTCAGGCTGGGAAAGTTCAGGCTGAGCTAGTTCAGGAAATACGGCTACAGCAAAAAGGATCAACCAATTCCACATAGTAAAAGATAATTTGAATCCCCTTTCCAATAAAGATGCCAATTGTGTAGGTGCGAGATGCTGGATGCACGATGTTGCGTGTGGGATGCTGGATGTGGGGTGTTGGGTGTGGGGTGTTTGCAGGCAGTGTCACGTCCTGATTTAAGTTGACACTTTTTTATTGCTTTTCATCTTCCCTGACCATCTCACCTGCTCAACAGGTGATCCAACTAATATCGGTCATGCCTACGGCATTCTTGTGACTTTTTTGAATTCTATTTACCAGACATTAATATATCCGGCTATATAATCGATCATGCTTACGGCATTCACAGACTCAATATAGTCGCTGAATTCCCACCATGCGGCACTGCGAACTGATCACCCTACCTTCGGCAGACAGGTGCGACTGATTTCAGACCTCCTGACATTTTCAGACCTGCCTGGCGTAGGCAGGTTTCACACTTTATACTTGTCACCAACATGTCACTATATTCGCTGTCTCTTGATTCTTGACTCTATAATCTTGATTCTTATTTTCATCCATATACTTGCAGTAACTCGCTGGCTGGACTAACTTGGTTTTCGTTTAGTTGGAAAAAATCACATGATCAAAATCCTCCATACAGCAGACTGGCATTTGGGCAAGAGGCTTCAGGAATTCTCAAGATTGGAAGAACAAAAGTTAGTTTTGGAAGAAATAACAGAAATTGCAGACCGGGAAAATGTCGATTTGATACTCTTGGCTGGAGACATTTACGATACTTTCAATCCCAGTCATGAAGCTGTCGAACTGCTCTATAAATCTCTCAGAAGACTAACTAAAGGAGGTACACGACCTATAATTGCTATTTCCGGAAATCACGACAGTACCCAATTCATCGAGGCGCCGGATCCTTTGGCCCGGGAGATGGGTATATTTTTCTATGGGAAATATGATACTGTCATCCCTGAAGGAAAGCTGGATAATGGAATCGAAATAAGGAAATCAGATCTGGGATTTGTCGAGATGAAGTTACCACAGTTGGACTTTCCTATCCGTATTATTCTAGCGCCATATGCCAATGAAGTTTCCATGAAAACTTATCTCGGTGAAGGTGATCGTGAGGAAGAATTCCGCAATTTGATGGGAGCAAACTGGAAGAAAATAGCTGATCAATATTGTGATGAAAAAGGAGTAAATCTATTTGCAGCACATTTTTTCTTTATGAAAGAGGGTGAAAAAGCAGAACCTGAGCCAGAATCAGAACGCCCGATTCTTCATATAGGGGGAACTCAGGCCATTTTCACCAGAAATATTCCTCCACAAATTCAATATGCGGCTTTAGGCCATTTACACCGCTATCATTCTGTAGGCCATGCCCATTGCCCTGTAGTATATCCCAGTTCTCCGCTTGCTTATTCGTTCAGCGAAGCAGATCAGCAAAAACAGGTAGTAATTATCGAAGCTGAACCCAATAAACCTGTAAATTTTTACCCTGTAGCTTTAGAGCTGGGAAGACCACTCTTTCGGAAGACGTTTGATAACCTTCCAGAAGTTTTAGCGTGGCTGGAAGCGAATCCTTATTGCTTTGTGGAACTGACTTTTGTCACTGAAAGCTCCATTGAGGTAGCTACCCGAAAAGCAATCATGAAAGCTCATGATGGTATTGTGAATTTGATTCCACAGATCAAAACTGTGCTAACAGCGGAAAACACAGGCTTACAAGTAGAGGATCTAGGAAAAGATATGGAAAGCTTATTCAAACTTTTTTATAAAAATGAAAAGGGACAGGAGCCAAACGAAGAGCTACTGCAAATTTTTAAAGAAGTCATTAGCCAAAGCGACGAATTATGATCCCGGTCAGGTTAGAATTACAAGGATTATACTCCTATAAAGAAAAGCAGACCATTGACTTCGCCCAGCTCACGGCAGCAGGCTTGTTTGGGATCTTTGGAGCAGTTGGAAGTGGCAAATCTTCTATTTTGGAAGCGATACTGCTCTCGTTATATGGCAGCACCGAGCGACTGGCCGATAGAGGGGAGAAAACCAGCATGGTCCACCTTCGGAGTGACAGAGTGCTACTTAACTTTGAGTTTAAAGCAGGAAATAACAACTCAAAATCTTACCTCGCACGATACAGTGCGAAGCGAAACCCCAAGAATTTTGATGATGTAAGACCAGCTGAACATACTTTTTATGAAAAAATAGAAGGGGAATGGGTTCCAATTTCGGTGAAGCCAGAAGAACTGGTGGGGATGAAAAAAGAGCATTTCAAGCAGACTATCATTATACCTCAAGGAAAATTCAGGGAATTTATTGATCTCACTCCCGGACCACGAGCAGAGATGATGAAGGAGCTGTTTGGGCTGGAACGATTTGATCTCTCCAGAAAAACATCCTCCTTACTAAAAGAAGTTAGAGAAAGTAAAATCAGGCTGGAAACTCAGCTACAAGCTTTGGAGCTTTTTTCAGAAGAAATACTTGTTGAAAAACGAACTCAGATCAATGAACTAAAGCTACAATCAACTGAAGCTTCACTAGCCCTAAAAAATGCAGAAGTTGAAATCCGGAACCAGATAAACCTTCGTGATAAAAATCAACTGCTAAAGAAATTCATTTCCGAATTAGAAAGTCTAACCCTACAGCGACCTGATATAGAAAAGCAACGCAGACTTCATTCAGAATTTATTAAGGCCAGAACTTATCTACATCCTGTATGGGAGCAAATACGGGACACAAAATCTGACTTTGAGAAATATGAAGTAAGCGTAATTGATTGTCAACGGTTTAAAATAGAGTACGCCAGAGAAGTGGCCATACTGGAAGAACAAGAAGCAGAGCTCAAGCAAAAGAATCAGGAAAGACCTCAGCGTGAGAGTAAAATCCGTGATTTGAAAAAGGTGATTGAAATTCAAAAACTTGAATCTCAGCGAGAAGCCGCTCAATCAGTTTTGTCCAATGTGCAACCTGCTACAGAAAATAAAAAACAGTCGCAAAAGAAACTGGAAAGTCAGATTGCAGCACTCGAGATCCAAGCAGAGCAAATCATAATCCCTGACAGCTCTGAATTAGGAGATTATTTAAGTTCCGCCAAAGATTGGAAACAACTTGAACTCCAGCTAAAAAGATTACAATCAGATGGGTTGACTATTAAAAAAGAACTTGATGATCTCCAGGTAAAGCTTAAAGAACTTGCCAACAGGATTCCAACCGGCGAAAGTACCTATCAAAGTTGGTCTGAAACACAGAAAGCCGCTATTCTAGAATTGGAAAAGCAGCGTGATCTTCTGTTGGAAAAGCAGGGCCTGGCAGCGCATATTCACTTGCTCCATGACGGTGAACCTTGTCCCTTGTGCGGTTCTTTAACCCATCCTAATCCATTGGAAGAAGGCCAAGCAAATGGTTTCGCCCAAAAGTCTGCTGAGCTACAAGATGCCAAAACCTTAGTTGAAAAGATCCAAAATCTTGCATCCAAGCAGAACGAGCTGACATTCATGGTAGAAAATCATCAAAAAAGCTTGGTAACAAAAAATGGCGAGATAGCCGACACAAAAGAGCGGCTTAATTCAATCACCTCCAAACTAGCTCAGCTTGAAGTGAATTCTTATGAGGATCTTCTTGCCAAAATCCAAGGGATGGAGCAACGTGCACAAGCACGGGAGAAGCTCCTACTGGAAATAAGAAGACATCGAAAAGCATGGGAAACTGAACGGAATGAAATAGATCAAGCCGAAAAAGAGTTACAAGAGGCTCAGTTGAAATTACAAACTGTGCAGACTACTATTTCTTCTAAAAAAGAAGAGATCCGGGATATGGCCTTTTGCCGACAATTCTTTATCAAAGAAACTGCCCAAATAGAAGCCGCTATCCAAAAAGTAGAAAAGGATATTGAAGAGGCTATCCAGTCCCTTGAAGGCAAGCAGAAACACTTGCGCGAAAAGCGGGGGGAGCAAATCAGGAACTTGACTGATATTGAGAATTTCACCCGATTACGTGATCAACGGGCCGCTAAACTTCAGCAGTTAAACGCAGCTTTCGAATCCCTGAAAGTTCAGCATGGATTTCATAATGAGGATGAACTGATCAGTTTATTTCAGCATGATATGGACCCTGATAAATTGGCGGCTCAAATCAATCAATTTGATCAGAAACTGGCAATTGCAGAAGATAGAATCCATGAACTTCAGGCTGAGGAGGGAGTATTAGAATTCAACGAAGCCACATTTCAAGAACTTAAGGTTACTTATGAAAATCTAAAAGTAAACGCAGAATCCTTTCAAAATCAAGTGGTCTTATTGGATAAGGAGATTCAGGAGATAGTGAATAAACTGGATCAAAAAAAGGTGTTGCTGGGTGATTTTGCCAAAGTGGAAGTCAGAGAAAGCTACCTTAAAGAACTGGACAGGATGTTTAAAGGAAGCGGTTTTGTGAAATACGTCAGCACCATATACCTCCAGGAACTTTGCAATACTGCTAATTTGCGTTTCATGAAGCTGACCAAAAACAGCTTGAGCTTATCGATTGATGATGACAATACTTTTTGGGTAATCGATTATCTAAATGGAGGAAGAAAACGTCTCTTGAAGACGCTTTCGGGAGGTCAAACTTTCCAGGCGTCGCTCTGTCTTGCACTGGCTTTGGCTGAAAAGATCAAAGCACTAAATCAAGCAGACCAAAGTTTTTTCTTTATGGATGAAGGTTTTGGGGCCTTGGATAAAAACGCATTGCGTGTGGTATTTGAAACCCTAAAATCTCTTCGGCATGAGAATAGGATTGTAGGGATCATTAGCCATGTGGAGGAACTCCAACAAGAAATAAGCGCCTTTGTGCATGTTCGGTTAGACCCTGAATCAGGATCCGAAATCAGCTACTCATTTTAATTTACTCAAGGTATTGAGTAAAATTACTCATCACATTGAGTAAAATTCAAAAATATAATATAACATCTTGAAAATCAGATGATTAAGTGAAGTTTTTTTAGTGGATTTTTCTGGTACAATTGACTAAATTATTTGCTTCTGGACAAGCAGGATACAAATAGATCTTGATTATTAGTGGCGTTCTATGCGTAATCCTCTGTGCCCTCAGTGGCTAAGCAAACAAATCCAAAATCTCCATCTGAAGAAACTCCTGCCATGGAATACCATCTGTTCCAATTACGAGTGACTTTTCAGGTTGGTATGTTTTGGCGAAAGCATTTAACCCTGCCAATCCACCAACCTTAGAGGTTTTGACTTCAAGCGCAATTATCCGCCGCTTGTATTCAACTACAAAATCTACTTCATCTTTACCTTCCCGCCAATAATAAATATGAAGCTTTTTTTCTTTAAAAGACTGGTTGACAAGATGTGCCCCAACAGCAGACTCTACCCATCTTCCCCAAGCCCGATGATCGGCTTGAAGAGTTTGTGCAGTATCATTTGAAATTCCTGACATGATGGCGGTATTATGAACCATGAACTTTGGGCTTGAAGATCGTTTACGGACGATATTGGGGCTGTATTTCTCCAATCCACCTAGCAAACCTGCTTCATTCAGTAGTTCTAGGTAATTGGCCAAAGTAGTCGTATTACCTGCATCAGCAAGTTGCCCCATAACTTTAGTATAGCTCAAGACTTGACCAGAATAAGCCGCGCCGATTTCAAATAAACGTTTCATCAAAGCTGGCTTGTCCACCCTTGTCAGCATCAGGATGTCCTTGGAAATACTGGTTTCCAAAAGTGCGTCCCTTACATAGTTTTTCCAGCGATCCTCATCCTCCTTCAGCAGTATGGCTCCTGGGTAGCCCCCATACCAAATGAACTCCTCTGGAGAGAGCCCAAATGCATCTTTCATTTCCTTATAAGACCAATGGCCAAGGTAGGTGGACTCAAACCGACCGGCAAGAGACTCAGTCAGGCCATGCTGCAACATCAATCTGGATGAACCCAATAACACTACCCGAATGTCCCGTTCATCTGCGGTATCCTTATCCCACTCCGCTTTGACCTGCTCGCTCCAGTTTTCGATTTTCTGTACTTCGTCTATCACCAGAATATACGGCACATCTGATTCAACTCCATGTTTTGTACGTGCAATCTCCCACTGTTGTGCAATCCATACCCTGTCTGATGCAGGAATTGCATCCGCAGCCACTAAGCTATGCGGCCAGCTCATGTCTTTCATTATTTGACGGACGAGGGTGGTTTTCCCCACCTGCCGGGGCCCATAAATTACTTGGATGAATCTTCTCGGCTCATCTTGAAGACGCTTTTGTAAGAGGTGTTTTTCCGATCGCTGGTAACTCATTATAATTTACTCAAGGTACTGAGTAAAATTACTCAACATGTTGAGTAAATCCTAAAACACCTCATATTTATTTTACTGTCAATAAGTTATAGAAAGCAATTTTATAAGTTTCCCCGCAAATATACCTCTAACTGGAGGAGAGAGAGGAAGGAGAAGCCTTTAAACTCCAAAGCTCAATTTTTTACATAAAAAAAATACCCTAACCAGTGGCTAGGGCATTTCTTGAATTAAGAAAACCTAATTATAATATGCTGTTATTGACCCAATCAATCTCTTCTTGACGAATTGTATGATTAGAATCTTTGAAAATCATCAATTTCACATCCGCACCCATCCTGCTCAATAGGGTTTCGGATTCTTTTATTCTTGAAAGTGGCACATGCACATCCCACTCACTGCTGCCAATAAAGATCTGCGTACCTTTAAAATCTCCTGAATATTTTTCCGCGATAATCCTCTCCCCAATCAGCCCACCAGTGAAAGCAATAACTCCACCTATCTTTGAAGCATTTTGAGCAGCAAACTCCAAACACAGACAAGCCCCTTGAGAAAAGCCAATTAGAACTATATTTTCTGCAGGGATTCCTGCATCCGTTAATTTCTGCCAAGCTTCGCCGACAGTGGCCAAAGAATCGGCCAAAGCAGCCCTATTTCCATCGTCCGGAGCCATAAAGCTATAAGGATACCAAGTTCCTTGCTCGGCTTCAGGTGCCAATAATGCATAATCATCCAGCTGGAGATACTGTGTTAATGAAAGAATGCTTGCTGCACCTGCTCCGCGTCCATGAATTAAAACAGCCGCTTTTTTAGCCTCGTGCAGTGGAACACCCGCTTCTTCTAGCTTAGCCATATGATTCTGTATTTAAAGTGACAGGTGTTAGATTCTTTTCTATTTTATCCCGACTGGGCTCAGCCCATTCTGGCAATTTGATCAACTCGCCTAAGTGCGCTTCTTCCTCGTCAATCGCAAATCCAGGGGCATCAGTGGCAACTTCAAACAGCACTCCACCCGGTTCCCTGAAGTAGATAGAAGTGAAGTAATTCCGATCTTTTACCTCAGTGACCTGATATCCATTACGCATCAGAATATCCTGAACTTGGAGCTGAGAAGCTGCATTCTCCGTACGGAAAGCAATATGGTGGACAGTACCTGCACTCTGCATACCATGATTTCCGGTCTTGTCAATCACAATGTCAACAATATCTCCTGGCTTACCTGCTGTACCATATCGGAACCTACCGCTCTCCTCTCCTATGAAATTGTAATCCATATGCCCGGTAAGTAACTGCTCCGTAAGATCTTTGGCTCGAAGATTCAGCGTGGCTCCATAAAAGCCCTTAATTGCATTCTCTAGTGGTATCTGTCCGTAGGTCCAGCCCCGCCGATCATCTTCTTCATTGGCTACCAACTCTATCCCCATCCCATCATGATCTTCAAAACGGATTAGCTTCTTGCCAAAACGAGTTAAAACATCTGAAATGGAAACCCCGTACTTCTTCAACCGCTCTATCCAATAATCTAATGATTCATTAGGAATAGAGAATGCGGTATAGGTTAATTCTCCATCCCCTTTAGTTCCTTTTCTAGCTCCTTTGAAGGGAAACGTAGTAAAGACAGTTCCAGGTCTCCCCAATTCATCTCCAAAATAGAAGTGGTACACATCAGGCGCGTCAAAATTTATGGTTTTCTTCACTAATCTTAACCCGAGAATTCCTGTATAGAAATCTACATTTGCTTGGGGATTACCTGCAATAGCAGTGATGTGATGAATACCTGTTATTAATGGTTTCATAGCTTATAAGAAGAAAATGTACGAGAATTAGGTATAGACTCTGAGGCCGCAAGACCTCAGAGTTGATTCAAATTATGCTTGCTTCAATAGCTGTATGCTAAAAATCAATCTTACCTGATCACTAACTACTACTGATCCAGCTTCAGTCACAGCAGACCAAGTGAGACCGAAATCCTTTCTGTTGATCTTGCCTTCAATTTCAAAACCAGCTTTAGTTTGTCCATAATGATCCGCTGCAATGCCACCAAAATCAACATCAAGTTCTACTTTTTTGGTAGTTGATTTTACTGTCAAGTCACCGACCAACTTATAGTCACCCCCGTTATTGGTGATTTCACCATTAAATTTCAACTTCGGATGATTCTCGGCATCGAAGAAATCAGCAGATTTCAAGTGATTGTCACGATCCGTCTGATTTGTATCAATACTGTCTATATCAGCGGAGAAAGAAACTGTGGCTCCAGAAAAATCATCTGAAGTACCGGTAACTTCTCCTTCAAATTTCTTGAAGTAACCAGTTACCGTAGATATCACCAAGTGTTTTACTTTGAAAGAAACTTCAGAGTGAGTAGGGTCAATAATCCATTTTGTAGTGCTCATAATCTTGTTGTTTAGTTTGTTTTTGTTTTATGTTTAATCTAATATTTACATGTATATACATGTATAGGTTTAAATTTTTTATCCGCGGAGCTTGTCCAAATAGTCATTCATAGCAGCGACTTCTTCTTTATTTAGATGAATAACATCTTTATTGAATGTCTGCATCTGTAAATCCAATTCCTTCAAAACTTCAAGCCCCTTCTCGGTGATCAAAATATCCACTTGTCTCCGATCGCTGGGACATTCCCGCCGAAAAACCATCTCTTTGGATTTCAACTTATCCACCAACCTGCTGGCGTTGGACATTTTATTCAGCATTCGTTCCTGAATGGAAGACACTGTAGTTGGCACCCCATTTTGGCCTTTCAGTATACGTAATACATTGTACTGCTCAGGAGAAAGATCATATGGTTTTAAGAGAGTATTTTGAGCAGTCACCAAATAGCTGTGCGTATAAAGCAAATTGACCACCAACTTGTTGTAGGGATCTTTAAATTCCTTTTGTTTAATCGCTTCTTCTATTGTTGCCATTTCTTGTTGAAGTATTTAATGTATATACATGTAAATATATAAAAAAGTTTCACTTTACTAAATATTTTTTTCAAAAATCAAGAAAGAAACTGAAAAATGCTGAAGCTGGTAACAGGACTTTTTTAGCTACGGTCTACCAGCCAATCCCCGATAAGACGGTTGATCTCCCTTGGCTTTTCAATACAACTAGAATGCCCAGCTCCGGGGATTCTGTGGAGAATGGAGCCAGGAATATTCATTTGGATAAATTTTGCCTCTTCGGGTTTGGCAGCCACATCCTCATCTCCTACAATGATCATGGTCGGGCATGTAATATTCTTCAATTCATCCTTCATTCCTTTGCGCCTGATTACACTTGCCACTGGCCCGGTGATACTTTTTTTATTCTGCTTCATCTGGTCCCTCCAGTATTGAATCTTGCGGTGGTTCAACGGATCCTGCAACCAGCTTTCTGCAAACATGATGGGCATCACCTGGTCAGCAACTACACCTACTACGCCAAACCATCTTATAATTTTATTCAAGGTCTTGTATTTGGAAATGTTCTCTATTGGCTCTGCATTAGCAGAAGTTTCAATAAGGATCAGCGTTTTGATCCATTGCGGATACCTAGCTGCTAGCCTCATGCCCACAAATCCGCCCATTGACAGCCCAACAAAGTGTACCGGTCCATCACATAAGCTCTTGATTAAGGCATATGCATCTTCTGTAAGCGTATCCATATCAAAAGGAGATTGAACTTCACTTTGACCTTGCCCCCTATGGTCAAAAGCTATCAACCGAAAACGGGTAGATAAAAAGTCAATTTGAGCCTCAAACATCTTCTGGCTCCATAATAATCCATGCGAAAAAATGATCGTTTCTTCCCCTACCCCTTGCTCTACATAGAATATTTTGACATCATTCACTTGTATATGAGGCATGATAAAACTATTTAAAAGGTGAGTGTACTGCCAACATCATCTAGTTCACCCGAATTTTTCAATATTTTAACTAGTCAATTACCAGTCCAATCCTGGTTGATGGACCGGAAAACTTCCTTCCTGATTCTTAGCCTTGACGACCATTTCTTTTACGTCTTCCAAAAGTTTCTTTGCATCATAGACAATGCCATCTTTTACAGTGTATTTCACTCCTCCCACACGAATAGGCTTATTATCATCCCCTATTCGAATTGCACCTGTTCCATATAATACTTTGAAATTCTGTAGTGGATTCTCTTCCACTATCACAAAATCAGCAAGTTTACCCACTTCCACTGTCCCAATTTCATCCTCCATGCCCAAAAGCTCAGCTCCATACATAGTAGCAGATCGAATCACCTCCAACGGATGGAATCCAGCTTCTTGCAAGAGTTCCAATTCTCTGATGTAAGCAAAACCATAGAGTTGGTATATGAAACCAGAATCTGAACCAGCTGTCACACGTCCGCCACGGTTTTTGTATTCATTGACAAACGTCATCCAAAGCTTATAGTTCTCTTTCCATTGAATTTCCATTTCTGTAGTCCAGTCAAACCAATAGGACCCATGTGACTGCCTGCTGGGCTCATAAAATTTCCATAGTGAGGGCAACGTATAAACGGCATGCCATTCGGCTGTTCGCGCCCGCATCAAATCACGGTTTGCTTCATAGATATTGAAAGTAGGATCCAGCGTAAAATCAAGTGCAAGCAATTCCTCCATCACGTTGTTCCAATGCTCAGAATAGGGCGGAGCTGCTTGTTTCCATAATTTCCCTGCCTCGCCAAAGCGATGTTGTTCGTTTTGATAATTATAGTCAACCCGAAAATCCTGAATTGTGCGGTTTTCAAATAGTGCCTCGGGAAGCCCATACCAGTGCTCCATAGAAGTCAAACCGGCCTTTGCAGAATTTAAGACGTTCCATCTCGCCACATCCATCTGCTGGTGATGCATCGCTGATCGGAGTCCAAGTTTCTTATTCTCCGCTATAGCAGCCTCCATTACTTCTGGATTTGCACCAAAAAATTTAATTCCATCTGCGCCCTTTTTTGCATTGGACTGAACCCATGCTTCTGCCTGATCTTTAGTATTAATTGGAGTAGCTGCACCCTGTCCGAATGCAGTATAAGCAACTAGTCTCGGGGCCGTGATTTCATTTGCTGCCGATCTTCTTTTTTGGTCCAAGACCCAATCCAAACCGTTACCTGAAGAAGGGTCTCGAATAGTGGTAATCCCATGCGCCATCCAGAGCTTATAGACATATTCTGCAGGGGTCCCCTGTCCTTTTCCCCCAATATGACCATGTGAATCTATAAATCCAGGCAATAAATAATGACCATCCAATTCATAGACCTTATCATTGGGATCTGCTTTAGGCCTCCTGCTTTCTTGGATTGGCAAACCAGGATAACCTACCACTTGTATCTGTTCAATCCTATCCTGCTTCACCACTATATCTACCGGCCCAATTGGTGGTGCGCCGGTGCCATCAACCAATATTACCCCACGAAGAATTAACCGATCATATGGACCATCACCCTCCGTCCGGTCCGGTGCAGCATCAATTTGGGAAAATGAATCATTGATAGAAAAAAAGCCAATAATGGCCAGAAGTAGAAGTCTTTTTTTCATATTATCTAAGGTGAAATAGGAATAAACAACTCAATAAGGTAATAGAATTCCTCAAAACAAAAAAGTTGGACGAGATGATCCTACGAAAAGCAAAAAGCCCTTCTAGTATTCTAAAAGGGCTTTTTGTAGGTTATTTTTTTTACAAATCTTTAAATTTCTCCATGATATCTTCCGAAATACCCGTATGGGAATATCCTCCATCGTGGAAAAGGTTTTGCATTGTCACCATTTTGGTCAGATCAGAGAACATCGTCACAATGTAATCTGCACAGGCATCAGCAGAGGCATTTCCGAGTGGAGACAGTGAATCAGCAAAGTTGAAGAAAGAGTCAAAACCACCAATACCCGTTCCGGCAGTGGTTTTGGTAGGAGACTGCGAAATAGTGTTCACACGAACATTTTTTAGCTTTCCAAACCGATAACCGTAGCCCCTGGCGATACTTTCAAGCAGTGCTTTCGCATCCGCCATATCTGTATAAAAAGGGAACACACGCTGCGCCGCAATGTAAGTAAGGCCAACAATCGATCCCCATTCGTTCATCACATCCTGCTTCTCAGCAACCTGCATCATTTTGTGGAATGAAATAGCCGAAACATCGTATGATTTCATTGCCCAATCATAATTAAGATCACCGTAGGAGCGGCCTTTTCGGATGTTTGGAGACATTCCTATAGAATGAAGGATGAAGTCAAAGTTGCCTCCAAGATATTCTTTTGCTTCTGTATAAAGTTTCTCGATATCTTCAAGACTGGTTGCGTCAGCGGGAATCACGATGGTATCGCATTCTTTCGCCAGGTCATTGATCGCTCCCATTCTCATGGCGATAGGGGCATTGGTCAATACAAATCGGGCACCTTGTTCTTTGGCTTTGAGGGCAGTCTTCCAGGCGATTGAGTTCTCATCTAGTGCACCTGTAATGATGCCCACTTTTCCTTTAAGTAAATTTTCTGGCATATAGCTATGGGGTTATTTTCAAAAATACTGGTCAAAAATAGGCAAAAAATATCATACACGCAGCCATCTTAGAGTTGGAAGGAGGAGGTAAAGTGTTAAAGTTGAAAGGTTGGAAAAGTAGGGGAAGGTTATTCAGTCACCAGATCCTAAGGGACACGTCGCAGTCGCAGTCACATCAAAGAATCTGAACACTGAAATACTGTTCACTGCCTACTGCCTACTCAGTTCTTGACTCTTGGTTCTTGACTCTGACCTTGGCTCTTGCTACTCCTTACCTGATACGCTGTACTTGCTACATTTTAAAGTTGAAGTAATTCTTTAGCACTTTCTATGGCTGAAGCAGATGGACTGGCACCAGATATCATTTTGGCAAGTTCATGGACACGTTCATCTACATCCAAAAGCTTGATTTTACTGACCGTCTTCTCCAATGAATTATCCTTATACACATAATAATGTAAATCCCCTTTTCCTGCCACTTGAGGCAAATGCGTGATACAGATCACCTGATGTTTAAAAGAGATTTCTTTCATCATTCCCACCATTTTCAATGCTACTTCTCCGGAAATCCCCGTGTCGATTTCATCAAAAATAAGTGTAGGCATTGCTACTTTATCAGCCATTAAATACTTGATCGCAAAGAGTAGCCTGGAAAATTCTCCACCTGAAGCAACTTTCTTGAGCGCTTGTGGGACTGAGCCCTTGTTCGCTGAAAAGAGCAGTTCGATCTCATCCATTCCATTACTAGTCGGCGCTACTACTTTGTGGTCCAATTGGATTTTGGAATTTTCCATGCCAAGACCCACAAGTAGCGTTTCTAGGGATTTTTGAAAATTCTTAAAGCAGGAAGTTCGTTTGGAGGTAAGTAGTTTGCCCAGGTTCTCTACTTCAGATTTCGCCTTTTCAAGTGCTTTTCGTGCCGATTCAATTTCCTCATCCAGATTCTGAACCTGAAATACTTTATCTGCCAGTTCTTTTTCTAGCTCAATTAATTCCTCCACAGAATTGAGCCCATGCTTCTTTTGCAACTGGTAAATTTTGCTTAACCGATCACGGATTTCATCCAAACGCTCAAAATCCACCTCCACCTTTCGCTCCTCGTCCTCAAGAGTCTCACCTATATCTTTTAGCTCAATTAATGCCGCCTGAAATCGCTCCTGTAAGGGGTCAAATAAATGAGCTAACCTGCCAAGAGCATTCATATTCAATTGAACTTGCCCCATATTCCCGATCAGCCCCAGTTGCTCATCATGAAATAGATTCAATATTTCATTGATTTTCAACTTTATTTCCTCGGCATTTTCCAGGACTTCCTGCGTTGACTCAAGTTCTGTGAGCTCTCCGGCTTTTAACCCAAGTGCGCTTAATTCTTCCAGTTGAAACTGGTTGAAATCAGCTTCTTTCTGGAGTCCGACCGCATTTTTAGTCAGCTCCACATACTGCTTCTGTGCTCGCTGAAAAGTTTTATAAGCAGCCTTATATTGGTTCAGTTCTGCCTTTGTCTCAGCAAATGCATCTATTAAATTCAATTGGTAATCCCCCTCCCCAAGCTGTAAGGTATCGTGCTGTGAATGGACATCCATCAGATTGCCTCCTAGCATCTTAAGCACATCCAATAATACCGGGGTATCATTTACAAAAGACCTTGATTTGCCGGCAGGGCTAATTTCCCTTCTGATAATGCAAGTAGGTTCATAGTCCAGATCCGCCTTCTTAAAAAAATCTTCCAATCCATAATCTCCTATTTCAAAGATTCCTTCAATGACACATTTACGATCATCATGTAGGAGCACTTTGGTGTCAGCTCTGTTACCCAATAGCATCCCTACAGCGCCGAGCATAATAGACTTTCCAGCTCCGGTCTCACCCGTAATCATATTTAATCCGGGACTGGGCTGCATGTGCAGGTGGTCAATCAATGCATAGTTGGAAATGCTAAGTGACTTGAGCATGATTAGAATTTTGATTTGTGGACAAAGCTAAAAAATCAAGCCTAGCTTTTCAGTAGCTCATTGTACTTTCTCGCATTATTTGGATCAACTTCCAGTAATAATTTTACTGCCTCAGTCCGTATTTCAAGTGGTGCAGCCTTCAATACTTGGGCTATCTCATCACTTTTTGCATCCATAAATGAAATAGTAAAAATACCATTTGGCTGTGCATTATTAGCTTCCGCAACAATCCTGATCGCTTCAAGAATATTTTTGTAGGCTTCATCCGGTTGAACCAATAGCAGGTCCATTCCTTGTCTATGATATAGATAATAAGCCTCACGAATGGGAGAAAATACCGATGAAGTATAAATATCATTAATCAGCCAGTAGCGGTTCCTTCTATCAGAGGTACTTTGTCCCCATCCAGCTTGGCCAGATTGCTGCGCATTATTTACGATGTTATTTGCTGATTCAAAATAATCATCCCCTCCTCTATTCTGAAAGGAATCGGAGTCCAGTCCCAGCGCTATGTGCGCATAAAAAGCAAGTAAGGAGCTTACATTGTTCAAGAAAGTAAACTGATTGAACTCCAATGGCTGTGAATCAACATAGGTGAAATTCCAGTTCCGGTCTGCAAAATTAAAAAGAAGGCTTTCGTAATTTGTGCCGTATACGGGCCGAACTGTCTGAATCTGTACAGTAGCATTATAAGATCCCACTTGCGGTACTTCATTTATAGTAATGAGCAAATTGCCTTTTATTCGTTCTTCCGGCCTAAACTCTTCCGAAGTCCATGATCTACCATTGAGAAATTGCTCAAAACTAGCTTTCATCTGGGTAAATATGGTGGTATTCTGAATTCTTGCCCGTTCACTATTAATGATCACAGTAAAATTAAGCTCTTGCGAAAAAGCACAGAAACTAGGCAAAAGAAACAGAAATAGAAAAATTCCCTTCTTCATACTTCTAGGTGCATGACAAAATTTTATAATAAATTCCAACCACATAGATACATAGGCTTTATTGATTAAGCAAAGCACTAAAAAATTCATTTAGAAAGGTTTCTTGCCCGTCCTTATAAATATAAATGCTTAAACCCAGACAGGGATATTTTTGATCTGATTTAAGATCAAATCTGCAATCTGCTCTTTGGGAGCAATATCGGACGCCACCGCTAATCCTGAAGCATGAAACAGGTAGACCTTGTTGGTATCCACACGAAAACCTGCACCAACCTCCTTCATCGAATTGAGAACAATCATGTCAAAGTTCTTCTTTTTAAGTTTGGCTAAGGCGTTATCCTGTTCATTCTCTGTTTCCAAGGCAAACCCAACGTGGATTTGATTCTCTTTCTTCACTTTTCCAAGGGTTGTGGCGATATCCACATTTTTCACCAATTCTATGGACAGTGAGTCTCCACTTTTTTTAATTTTTTCAGATGCCACATGTGCTGGAGCATAATCTGCAACTGCAGCGGTAAAGACACATATATCCATCAAAGGATGTATATCACGGGCAGCTTCATACATCTCTTGGGCGGAGGTGACATCCCGCCAACTAAAATCATTTTTATTTATCTGCAAGGAAATGGGACCAGAAACCACAAATACCTCTGCTCCGCGGGACCGAAACGAATGTGCTAACGCAAATCCCATTTTACCGCTTGAATGGTTGCTGATGTAACGAACAGGATCAAGCGCTTCTTGCGTTGGCCCCATCGTAATGAGTACTTTCTTTCCCTTGAAGTCATCCTGCGCAGAAAAAAAGTGGTCCACTTCGACCAAAATCCGCTCGGGCTCCATCATACGCCCTTGTCCGGAAAGCCCACTTGCCAATTCGCCTGACTCACCTGCTAACACAATATTGCCAAAAGACTGAAGGGTATTGATATTGGCACGAACAGCTGGGTGTTGATACATATCCAAGTCCATGGCCGGAGCCAGCATTACTGGGCATCTGGCAGAAAGATAAATGGCACTGAGTAGATTGTCGCATATTCCATTAGCGAATTTTGCCAATGTATTCGCGCTGATTGGCGCTACTAAAAATAAATCTGCCCAAATTCCCAGCGCTACATGGTTATTCCATTCCCCTGTTTCGTCCTTTTGGAACTTGCTGAGAACAGGCCGCTTAGAGAGCGTAGCTAAAGTAAGCGGGGTTATAAAATCAAAAGCAGAAGTGCTCATAATAATTTGCACTTCTGCTCCTTCTTTGACCAATAATCGGGTAAGTAAGGCCGACTTGTAAGCAGCGATGCTTCCAGTGACCCCAAATAAAATTTTTTTACCCTTTAGGTTCATGCTTATTCTGCTGGAGTTTCTTCTTCAGGAACTCTAGAATAAATCTTTCCTTCCAAAAATTCTTCCATAGCTAAAGTACTTGGCTTTGGCATTCGCTCATAAAACTTGGAGATCTCGATTTGCTCCTTGTTTTCGAAAACTTCTTCGAGGTTATCCACAGTAGAAGCAAATTCAGAAAGCTTTCCGTTTAACTCTTCTTTTAGCGTATTGGAAATTTGCTTTGCGCGCTGTCCTACTATATGTAGAGATTCGTAGATGTTACCTGTTTTATCTGCGATTTTATCCAAATCTCTGGTAATGATGGATGGATTAACTGCCATGTTCGTATAGGATTATGTTTACTTATTATTTTCTGGTTTTACTTCAGGCTTTGCAGCCGTAATCTCTGCCTCACGTTCTGCAACTTTATCTGCATATTCTTTCTTCAACACGAGATGTTTGTCCAATTCCTTTTTGGCTTCTACTTCATACTTTTTCACTTCGCCGGTAAATTTACTTTCCGGGTACTTACGGTAAAAGTTTGTTGCAAATTTTACAGCATCATTCAGTCGATCTTCCTTCTTTAAGAAGGCAGAGTTCTCTGCATAGAGCGTGCTGACTTCGACTAGCTTATACGCCAGTTCTTCGTTATGCTTGCTCTCAGGATAATCCTTCGCAAAATTCTGGAAGTTTATGATGCATGCGCGATAGAAATCACCAGGATAAAGCCCGTCTTTCAATCGATAATACATAGAAGATTCCATGTATGCTTTCTCTTCAAATCTTGATTGTAGATCTACCAACATGTCCATTGCGCGTTCATAACTTGCTGAAGCAGGAAATTTGGTCACAAATTGCTGGATAGCCGCTACTGCTTCCTGCGAACTTTGTTGGTCGAGATTATAGTCAGGAGCATCCAAATACAAAGAATAGGCATTCATAAATAATGCCTCTTCTGCCATTGGACTTCGGCTATAGGTTCTATAGAAATTACTAAAATAGCCTGCTGCTTCTATGTAACGCTTTGTCTTGAAGTGACAATTGGCATAGTTGTAATCAGCAAGTTCTGCTTTTTCACTACCCCTGATCACTGGCAATACTTTGTCGTATAGGATGATGGCTTTATTATATTCTCCTGCCTGGTAATATTTATTTGCACCAGCATAAATTTCCTCCCAGTTGGTGCTCTTCTCCAACTTATTGAAAGGACCGCAAGAACTGATCGCAAGGATTATTATTAAAAGCAGAATGGATTGTACGCGCATTTTCATATTCAAGACCGCAAATATACGGGATAATTATTCGGATTCAAATGAATGAAGGATGGACTCTTGTGTGTTACTTCTTGACAACGAGCTTCTTGGTCACAATATTCTTATTGTCCAAGAAAAGAGTATAGAGATAAACCCCTGGATTGAAGTCAGAAACATTGATCGCCAAGGTGTTCCTTTCGGGATCGAGCGCATATTCCGCTACTGGGTTCCCTATGAAGCTATTGATCGAAATCTTTGCTTTGACATTTTTATTTTTGATTTCATAATCCAACAACGCAAGTCTCATACTTGGGTTGGGATATACATCACTCAGAATAATATCTTTGTAGTCAAACTCATCTACATCATTTTCCGGATCTGCCACATTATATCTCGCTTCTAACACAAATACATCTCGAAGATTGGCCTCATTGACAAAGGTAAGATCAAATGAACCTCTGGTCTCAGCTATCCCCATATCAAAGTCAAGGTATAAATCCGTAAGCAGTTCCCCCGGCTCCAAAGTCAGCTTAATCTTTGTTAAGTCTTTCTTTGGATCATAACATTCCTCACCAAGGCAAATCCTCACTTTCTGGGAAGAGCCGATATTACCTCGTAGGTTTTTGAGAAAATATGTTTTTGCCTGATCAGCTTCATTTTGTAGAATGACGGTTTTGCGCTGCGAAGAGCCCAAATCACCACTAAATTCAAGCCCCTCACTTAACACGCGAACTTGCTGAGCATCCACAATAAATGGACCTATCAGGCTAAGCCAAGTGAAAAAAATGAGTATTAGTTTCATGTAGAGTTTTTGTCGATAAGCTTTCAGATGTTGAACTGTAATAAATATACGGACAAAAGTAAGGCGATGGTTAAGGAAAACGAGAAAAATGCGGTTAATTTCTGTTAACCTCTTTAAAATTTATCTAGAAACTTTTCGTTACTCTATTGATCTTCTACTGTAGAAACTCATTAGAGTAGATTTTGGATAAGGAAATCGCTTTTTAAAGTTACGAATGGAGAAATAAGATATACGGGATTATTGCTTCTTCACAGCCATTTTGAACCTCAGCGATTTGTTCGGTATTTAGGGTTGGAAAGTGGGAAGCAAAAAGGTTGGAAAGTTGGAAGGTCATCACTCACGTAACCTATGTACCTATGTGGTTAAAATACATTACAACCACATAGGTACATAGGGTTTAATGATTAGGCAAAGCACTGAAATATTCATTTTCAAGGTCTTTTATCCTTCCTTGAAGGCTTAATTAAAGTTTAAAAGAACTCCCGTGGGGCATTCAATCGTCCTGATTTAGGTTGACACTTTTTTTATTGTTTTTCTTCTACCTTTTGCATCTTTGTTTACTACCGGTATCCTTCGCAATCTCCCCTGCTCGATAAATGATGCAACTAATATCGGTCATGCCTTACGGCATTCTTATGACTTTTTTTGAATTCCAATTACCAGACATTAAAATGTCCGGCTATATAATCGATCATGCTTACAGCATTTTAAGCGCTACGACCTTCCGCTTGCAGATTCTATTGAGGGGTCAGAGCTAACCCCTTGGGTTGTAGTGGCTGTGCCCGTCTGCGAGCACTGCGGCTGATTACTGCGACTGCCTACTCAGTTCTTGATTCTTCCTACTTTTTACTTGACACTTTATACTCGAGACTGCTTTTTACTTATTCACTATCCGTAGCCGCGGGTTTGGGAGGGGTCCAACCGCGTTCCTCCAGTTCCTTATAAACCTCTTCATCAGGTGGCATCACTATCTCTACATCAGGAAGATTAAACAAATTTTCAGCCTCCGGATCTATTTCTTTCACGGCTCGCCATGCCAAGACATCAGACATATCCGGCTGCTCTTCAAATCGCCATTGAAATCCTTCCAGTCTTGATTTCTCCTCAGATAAAAGCTGAAAAGGAATAAACTTTCCATCAGGTTTAATCCCATAAGTAACTTGTTGAATCACACCATCCTCAAATTTCAACCTAATATTGGCACTGAGCGTTCTATTGATCCCTTGCGTGAGCGTATCTGCCTCCAAAGCAAAATATAAGGATTCTCCATTCCCATCAATTACCAATCTGCTCATTTGCCCCTCCACAAAATACCCCGTCATCGTACGCCCTTTCATCTGGTTGAAATTTTTAAGCGTATCCTGGGTGATCACAAAGGCATTGTCTTTCATGAACACATGGTCCAATTGTTCATTGGCGATGTAGAAAACCATGCTGTCCGCTGTGATCTGACTATTTTGGTTCCACATCACCGGATCTTTAAATAGCTGGATGGAGGAGTCAGGATAATTGTAAACCAACGAGTCGGCAACCCCTGCCATATCTTTATTAATCAGTCGGACACCATGGAAAGCAAGCATATATTTCGAAGTATCGCTTTCTCCATCATGTGAGATCAAGGTATCTGCCAACATAAAGAGCGTATCCTTTTCAAAGTAGCGTCGCACCAGCGCATTCCCATGTACTACGCTATGCTTTCGCTCCTCCCAATACTCCCCAACATCCCCAAAAACTTCAACCTGCCTTTCTTTATTCAGTACGCGAACGTCTTCCTTGCCTTCATAATAGGCGCCCAGCTCATCGTAGAACAGCTCCTTTGCTTTGATACGGCTCGTTTCAGTCTCCACGATTCCATCAAAAAACCTGAATTTCTTTGCCTGCGTATCATAGAAGCTTCCATCCTGTGCATCTAATGTATTCCCATCTTTTGAAATCAAATTAGTCAACCCTTTTGTTTCCGCCGTTTTGGGAACTGTCAAATAAATCAGGTCATTGGTCTTCATGGTGTAATCCGGGTTGACAAGAACCACATCTTGCTGGAAAGTGATCTGCTCCAGACTAACCTCATATTTGCCACGCTCACTTGTCAGGACGTTTACAGAGTCTACCACTTTTCCATCATTGAAATAGGAAGCTACATTGGCAGCCCTGTCATAATCCAAATATTCAGTGTAAAGAGTCGTCGCTTCATTGGTGAACACGACGTTATTCCTCAGTTTGGCCAGCTTCGTATTCCCATCATATTCCGCGTAGTCACTGGTCGTCTGCACAGGATCCTCCTGATCGACGATCTTTACGTGACCAAAAAGCCTGGCTTTATTTTCCACTCTGAAGAAATGTGCGGAATCACAATAGATCAGCGACTGTTGATGCTTCATTTCCACATCTCCTATCAATCGCTCAAATCCCTTCCCTCCTTTTAGCACCCCTGCCCTGTTGATTTCTAACGTCGAGTTTTCCTGTGCCAAAGAGGAGGTTGTCAGTAACCAAAGACCAAGTAAAAAAACTGAAATACGTGCGGGGGTATAACTCATAGCAGTGCGAATGTGAGCAAAATTAGCAGAAAATGATATTTTTGGTCAATGGTTGAAACTTTTATCCAACATATCGGGCGAAAATCGCTCTTGTCCACAAGCAAAACTTATCTTTTAGCCTGTAGCGCTGGTTTGGATAGCATGTGTTTGGCAAATCTTCTTTTGGCAGCTAAAATACCTTTTGAGCTCGCTCATGTCAATTTTCAGTTGCGCGGTAAGGAAAGTGATGACGACGAACAATTTGTACGTGATTGGGCAAGCATACATCATAAAGTTTGCCATGTATTTCTGGCAGAAACTTATAAGTATGCTGCAGCTCAGAATATTTCTACGCAAATGGCCGCCAGAGAGATCAGATACAATTGGTTTGACCAGATCAAGACTGAGCAGCAGCTAGCAGGTGTAATCACAGCACATCACTTAGATGATCAGATTGAAACAATCTTCTTAAACCTCCTCCGGAGTACAGGAATTGAAGGAATCTATGGTATGGCCGAGAGGCGTGGCCACCTGATCCGCCCATTATTGCCCTTCTCTAGAGAAGAAATCGCAGGCTATGTAATGGAGCACCATATTCAATGGCGTGAAGACAGCTCCAATGAAAAAACCGATTACAAGCGGAACAAGCTTCGTCATCTTGTGCTTCCGGCACTTTATGAAGTGGCGGATGATGCAAAAAACAATCTTTGCACCAGTTTTGAACGCCTCAAGGATACGGGCAAGGCATTCAGCAGTCTTTTTGAGCAGTGGAAGGAAGAAAAAGTGAAGGAGGAAGATGGACTCCACTATTTGGCAGTAGATGAAATCAAACGGACAGCTGGGGCCGCTTCATTGCTTTATTTTTGGTTGAAGCCTTATGGGTTCAATTCTGATCAAGCACAGGACATCCTGTATACGAGCGCTACAAGTGAGTCGGGCAAACTGTTTGAGTCAGGGTCCCATCTTCTAAATCTGGACAGAAATACCTTGATTTTGGCTCCAAAGCCCGTGGAATTTGATCCTATAGAAATTCAGGAAGATGACATTGAAATCCATCTTCCAGAGGGGAAATTTGATATTCTTAAGATTGAAGGTAAAGAGGATCTCGATAAAAGCAGACAAAATGCGATGTTGGATCTGGAGCGACTGACTTTTCCTTTGCAGGTCCGTCCTTGGAAAGAAGGCGATCGATTTGTGCCTTTGGGAATGAAACACAGCAAAAAAATTTCCGACTTTTTAATCGATTTAAAAGTCCCCATATTGAAAAAAAATGGGGTTAAAGTACTACTTTCCGAAGGGGAAATTGCCTGGGTTATCGGTTACAGAATAGCTGATTGGGCGAAGTCAACTCCGGCAACCAGAAAGCTCCTTTATCTCAAAAAAAATCAACCTAATGCGTAACCCTTTTTCAAAAACTTTCACTGAGGAAGAGCAAAACATGTTTACTTTCCTTAGTGGAATCAAGTTTTTCGAGCGGCTGAAAAATATAGAAATGGCCCGGTTTATTCCGGCAATGCATCATCGCAAATATGCTAAAGATGAAGTAGTATTCTTCAGCAAGGATCCCAGTCAGGCACTTTACCTGGTAAAATCAGGAAATATTTTGCTAACAATAGACATAAAGGACAACTTTGAAACCATCTTGGAGATCAAAAAAGGAGAAGCCTTCGGTGAGAATTCACTCTTGAAGAACACGAAGCGAACTTACACGGCATTGATCGCCTCGGATGGAGCAGAACTTATTGTATTGCCACACTTTGCGATACAAGAGATTTTCGAAAGCAATCCTAAGATAAAAGCCAAGATGATGACGTCGCTTGCGGAATATTACAATGAAAATAATCAACGCCTCTTTCGATCCTACCGAGAGTCATTCGGCTTCTTTAGCCTTCGGCAAATGTTTGAGTAGCACCGTCCATTCCTTCTGGTTTTCTTTCATCAAAAAAGCCAGGATACGACCAAACTAATCTCTGCACTGTTTCCAATACTAGGCATAGTTTAATATCTTAGCGCCGCTTTTTAACGGCAATAATCAAAAAATAAATCATAAATATCATGAGCAAAGTAACCGTAGTAGGAGCTGGTAATGTAGGCGCAACTTGTGCAGATGTATTGGCATACCGAGAAATCGCTGAGGAAATCGTCCTTGTTGACATCAAAGAAGGAGTGGCAGAAGGAAAAGCCCTCGATATATTCCAAAAAGCGCCTATCAATCAATATGACAGCAGAACTGTAGGAAGCACTAACGATTACAGTAAAACTGCTAACTCTGATGTAGTAGTGATCACTTCAGGACTTCCACGTAAACCGGGCATGACCCGTGATGACCTGATCGAAACCAATGCAGGTATTGTGAAGTCTGTCACTGAAAGCGTGATCAAACATTCACCAAATGCAATCATCATTGTAGTTTCCAATCCACTGGATGTGATGACTTATCAAGCTCACATTACGGCTGGAATATCTAGAAATAAAGTGATAGGGATGGCTGGAATATTAGACACAGCCCGATATAGAGCATTCCTTGCTGAAGAATTAAACATCTCTCCAAAAGAAATTCAGGCAATTCTTATGGGCGGCCATGGAGACACAATGGTGCCCCTTCCGAGATATACGACTGTTGCGGGTATCCCTGTTACTGAATTAGTAGCCAAAGACAAACTTGATGCGATCATCGAACGGACCAAATTCGGAGGTGGAGAGCTTGTGAAGCTAATGGGTACATCTGCTTGGTATGCTCCAGGATCTGCAGCTGCGCAAATGGTAGAAGCGATTTTGAAAAACCAAAAAAGAGTATTCCCTGTGTGCATCAAGCTAGAAGGGGAATATGGAATAGATGACTGTTACTTAGGTGTACCGGTTATTCTTGGTAAAAACGGTGTAGAAAAAGTATTAGAGCTTGAGCTTAATGAAGAAGAGAAAGCCTTGCTGGAAACTTCGCGTGGCCACGTAAAAGAAGTAATGGCTGTATTGGATAAGCTTTCTGGTTAATTTTTAGATAAAAATTCTCAATCAGACCTTAGATTCTCTTCAAATTGAAGGGTTTCTTAGGTCTGATTTTTGTATAATAGGACCCGAACCATAACTGACACTGTGAAGATCTGGAAAAGTCTCATCGTACTTTTTATCATTATATTCCTTGCCGGCGGAGGCTTCTGGATATACAAGCACTATTACTCTTCCAGGGGCTTATCTAATCTAGAGGTAATCAGTCAAAATGCAGTCTTTGTCTTCGAATCTTATGAAGGAGCAGATGCCTGGAATGGACTTGTGAATGATCCTATCTGGGGGATACTGAATACACTCCCTGCGTTCAAAGATCTTTCAGACCAACTGATCACCTTAGATAGCCTGAACGGCGGGAATGGTGAAATAGCACGTACGTTAAATGGAAATCAAGCTACTGTTAGCTTGCATCCAACCGGTATTGACACGTTCGATCTACTTTTCACACTTGAACTTGGCTCTTCTAAAGCCAACGGCTTCATCCAGGAAATCAAATCCCGAATTCCGGAAGGCGCACGTTTTCAACCCCGCTCCTATTCTAATCAAGAGGTTCAGGAATTTTATAATGCAAGCAATGAACGCCTTTGGAGTATTGCCATCTTAGGAAACCTTGCGGTGGTATCCTCTTCTTCTTTCTTAGTGGAAGAAGCAATTCGATTTTATGTGAATGAAGATCAACTCAGCTTCCAACAACTTTTCGAGAAAGCACCTTATAATCCGGATTCTCAAGGAAGATTGCTTCTATCCGGAAAAGGACTTGCCAGTTTGTTGAAAGGAGTAGCAGGACAGCGGGAAAATGAATCCATAGCAGCCTTAGAAATCATGCCCGGAGGAGCGGCGCTTGATCTTTATTTCGAAGAAAATCAACTCGTGTTCAGGGGGCCTCTTCTTTACGATGAACCTGTGAATTTCACACCTTCAATACAGGCAAATCTCTCAGAGATAGAAGCCGCTATTCCAACCCGGACACTTTCCGTCACACAATTCAATCTGGAAAGCATTTTTGAAACACAAAAAATAGTTAACCGAGCATTCACAGGAAGGGCTACGTTCAGCGGTGAAATCCAGCGAAAGCTAGTTGATTTGGGTTTTCTTGATAGCTTTACTGGCGAATTATATCTTTTAGATCTAGAAAACTCAGGTGGTACTGACAAAAATCTTGCGCTACTCACACGCTTAACTGATCCTGATCAGGCTATCGAACTTCTAAAGGATTTCCTGACAAACGAGCAAGAACAAGCGTCAGACTTTTATCTTGGAAATGAAATCTTATATATCCCAGAGGAAGAATTTCCTGCTCATTTATTCGAAGGAAAATTCATGGGCTTTGGACAGACATTTGTCACGACAGTGGGCAACATTCTGATATTCAGCAATTCACAGCAAGGAATGAAGCTTGTTTTGGATGACATTAACAGCGGAAACACGTGGGGAAAATCTTCCCGTGCTCCTGAGGCTAAAAAGGAATTGAGCCCAACTTCAGGATTTACGAGATTGTATATCACTGAGCAAATTTGGGACACTTGGGTAAAGAAGACCAATCCATCTTGGAGCTCTTTTCTGCAAAAATATTCTGATGCATTCCAGGCTTTTCCTTGGGTTACATTCAAAATCAATCAATTGCAGGACAAGAAAGAGGCTACCTTGAGCTTTCCTTTCGATGGGGGTTCCAGTCCTAAAATCAACACAAACGAAGCTATAACTTTAGCTCCAAGCAAACGGGTTGCCTTTAATTCCACCCTCATCTATGGTCCAAAAAGTATTGTCAATTACGATGACAAGACCGAAGATATTGTAGTACAGGATGAAAACCATGTACTACATCTGATCAATTCAGCCGGTCAGGAGGTATATTCCAAACAGCTTTCTGGCCCAATAATCTCTGATGCTTTTCAGATTGATTATTATAAAAATGGTAAACTTCAACTGCTTTTGGCAACTGTTGATGAGATACATGGAATTGACAGGTTAGGTAATCCACTACCAGGATACCCCTTCACAGTAAATGGGGAACGTGTCGAACAATTAAATCTAGTAGATTATAGCAACACCAAAGACTATCGTTACTTCATCAACACAGCCCAAGGTAACCTCTACTTAATTGATAAAACAGGAGATAAATTGGAAGGATGGAATCCGCTATCCATTGGTGAAAGTACCACAGGAGCCCCAGCACATTACAGAGTACCGGGCAAAGGAGACTATATGGTAGCACTGTCCGAGAATGGAAAACTCCATATTTTCAACAGAAGAGGAGAAAAACAAGCCGGATCGGGAGCTAAACTTGGCGATGCATTTAATTCTCCACTTATCACTTGGAGAAAACCTGGAACAAGGACAACGCTTCTTGTAGGAATAACCAAAAACGGAGAAGTAGTTCACTCCAATTTCAACGGAGAAATTACGTATAGAAACCAGCTCATCAAGAATGATCGGGACAGTGAGTTCTTGCTTATTCCTGATCAGAAAAATGAAGATTTTGTGATAATCTCCCGTCAATTCAACGAGGTAAATGTGTTGGACCGCTCTGAATCCCCACTGTTTGCCACCCGAGTATCAGATGAATCCCTCACCTACCAATTCTATAACTTTGGTTCCAGCAGACAGATTCTTGCAATTTCCGATCTTGTCCAAGGTTTCTGCTACCTCTATGACATCAGAGGAAACCTTCTGACGACAATGCCTATAGAAAGTAGTGGAAAGATCCAAATCACTTACCAGTCTTCTAAAGGACAATACATCATCCGGACAAGAAATGGGACTAGCATGATTGAATACGAATTGGCAGATTGATCTGGGTTCATTGTTAAGTGTTCAGTTTGTTCGCCGACGTGAGTATCTCACTGACGTTTATTGAAGCCGTTCGTGAGCACACGAACGGCGGCGCAGATCATCAAAAACAAAGGGGCGTAGCCCTGATCTCTTCATAGAAAACATGTGTCGATAAGAAAGCAGAGGGGCGTAGCCCTGACATCTCTGAAGCCAACGTGAGTGTCTCACTCACGTTATCTAAAACTCATTGATGCCATTCGTGTGACACGAACGGCGGCGCAGATTGAACCTTTCCAGTTTTCAGTTCACATGATCATTGTTCAGTGGTCATTGTACATTAGCGTAATTGCGAGGAACGAAGCTAGCCTGGTCCGGCTAGGAAGGCAATCTTTATTCATATTGTTTAGTCAGTATTCAATATTCAGTGTTCAGTACTGCGGCATGAATATGGCACTGCCTTTACTGCGACTGAATACAGACCATTGCCTACTTTACAACCTTACCACTTTTACCCGTCCCGCTCCCTTCAAAGTATTCCAGTTGTTCACCGAGCTAGTCCCGAAAACGCATATTACTTTGGGCATGCTCCCATGAATCCCTAACTTGCGAAAAATCCCCAAAAACTAATGATTAAACAGTGCTTTCTTTTTGTTTCGCTTCTGCTCTTAGCAATCGTCAACTCCTTTGGGCAACTTGTAGCAGACTCAAAGGATCTCCAAAACATCGGAAATTCAGTCAATCTAAGTTCCCCGTATCATACCACACTTACTTTCTTCTACAACTTAGATGAGTCGCGTTACCAACCTAAAATTGCTGCTCAAGCATTAAACCTTACAGAAGAAAAAGCAGGGCAAGGGGAAGCATTAGCAGTCAAACTTAAACAGATTTTTGAAGGAAAAGCAATCATTGTCACACCCAGCGATATCCCCAATGAACAGAACTATAGGGACACTACACTCAATACTAATGAGGGAACATACTTCTACTTTGACAAGGTTAAGCTTCCTGGAGTATACCTGGAGAAGATAGGTTCCCAGTGGAAGTTCTCATCGTTCACAGTTAGCCAGATTGATGAATTACACGCTACCACTTACCCTTATGGTACCGCAGAACTTTTAAATATCCTTCCAAAGTTAGGCAATGAAGAATACTTTGGATTACAATTATGGCAACTGATTGGCATATTCATCCTGATCTTCCTAATCTTTATTTCGCATTGGGTATTTACCCTTATCGTTGATAAAGTGCTTTTGTACTTGTTTACGCGATATGGCTATGGCCGAGTGGGAGAAGATTACCTGCTTCCTGTTGCACGGATTATCAGTTTCTATCTGATTGTAGTTGTACTTTCCTTATTCATCCGTGTACTCCAGCTACCGATAGAAGTTTGGTCTTGGATTCTGGTTGTCCTCCGGACGCTCAAACCATTCCTCATCACCATTGTTTTTTACAAATTGGTCGATGTCATCGCTGTTTACTTCACCAAACTTGCCAATAAAACGGAGTCCACTCTGGATGACCAGCTTGTGCCGTTACTACGGAAGACGCTTAAAGCTTTTGTAATCGTTATTGGTACGCTGTTCATTCTCAGAGATGGTCTCAATCTGGATATTATCCCTTTTCTTACAGGA
>Ga0307414_10000119_pt1 | contig 55858 bp, 80 predicted proteins | sample DK1Ometagenome_FD_203804 | JGI IMG/M metagenome (GOLD analysis project Ga0307414, IMG submission 203804) | Maize rhizosphere microbial communities from greenhouse at UC Davis, California, United States - DK15-O-3 | ecosystem: Host-associated > Plants > Roots > Rhizosphere > Soil | place: USA...
CGAGAACTATCCGTCCAGCACGGTCGGCTTCGGCCGCGACTCGGCCAACACCGTCGTCCTGTCGGGCTCCGCACGTTGGGGCGAGACCGGCAGTTCGCCGCTCGCCAACGTCAAGACCTGGTCGCAGCAGATTTTCCGCAGCGGTCGTGCGGCCCGTGACCTGATCATGGGCGTGGGCGCTGCCGAGGTCTTCTTCGAGGACGAGAAGGTCATCGACATGCTCGAAACTCGCCGCGGCTCGACCGTGTCGATGGAAAAGTACGATGTCGATGGTTCCCCGGTCGTGTACTACGGCACCTTGCGCGGCGGCGTGCGCGTGTGGGGCTACAACGACACGTACGAGGACAACGACGGCGTCGAGCACCAGTTCCTCGACGATGACGATGTCATCCTCGCGGGCGACGTGCAGGGCGTGCGTTGCTTCGGCGCCATCATGGACCGCAAGGCCGGATGGGCGCCGATGGCGATGTTCCCGAAGATGTGGGAGCAGGAAGACCCGAGCGGCCTGTTCCTGATGACGCAGAGCGCCCCGCTCATGGTCCCCACCCGCCCCAACGCGTCGATGCGCGTCACCGTGCGTTGATGCACTTTCGGCGGCGTACTTCGGTGCGCCGCCGAAACCTACCTCCCAGGAGAACAGCATGAGCAACAAGACGCAGTACGTCGCGATCAACACCATCGTCTTCAAGGACGAACTGGCCGACCGCAAGGACAAGCCGGTCACCTACCCGCCGAAGTCCATCTTCGACGCGAACCCCGGCGACGCCGAAATCCAGCGCTTGCTCAAGAAGGGCGCGATCAAGACCGTGGAACAGGTCGAGCAGGAGAACGTCCGGCGTGCCGAGACCGTGGCGGCCCGCAAGGCGCGCGAGAAGGCCGAGGCCCTGGACAAGGCGAAGGCTGACGAAGCCGCGGCGCAGGCGCAGGCCGACGCCAAGGCGAAGGCCGAAACCGACGCCAAGTCGGCCAAGAAGTAAGCAGGAGGTCGCCGGAATGAGCCTGGACGAAATCAGGGACCGCTCGCGTGCAGCGGTCCATGCTCAGTTCACCGTTCCGGCGACCGTTACTTCGCCTGATGGTCTTGTCGAGGTCACGGTGGGCGCACGCCTGCACCGCGACCTCAAGAAGCCCTTCGGGGACTTGGAGCGCGAGGGGTTCGCGCTCGTGCTCGAACAGTACAACCAGGTGATCTTCGACCGCGAGGAGTGGGAGCCCGAGATTGATTGGGTGGTCGACTTCGGCCGCAACCGGAAGTTCACCCTGGTCGATTTTCTCGGCGACCGCGCCGACCGCTACATCGGAATGGAAGTAACGCTCAAGCGATGACCATCGAAATCGAAACGAAGGGGCTCGACAAGGCGCAGGCGCTTTTCCGCACTGCGCCCGAAGTTGCGCAGCGCGCGACCGAGCTTGCCGTGCTCGATACCTCGTCGTTTGCGCGCCGACTGTCGTCGACGGAGATCCGCGAGGAGGTCAACTTCAAGGCGGGCTACCTCAACGAGGAGCGGCTGTCGGTGACGAAGAAGGCGAACGGTTTCGAGTCCGAGGCCGTGATCCGCGGCCGCAACCGCGCCACGTCGCTCGCGCAGTTCGCCTCGACGCCGGTCTCGTTCGGCCGCAAGAAGCGCGGCATCCGGGTCAAGGTGGCGCGCAACGGCGGCGACACGCTCAAGAACGCGTTCTTCGTGCCGCTGCGCAACGGCAATACCGGACTGGCCGTACGCACCAAGGACGGCCGCCCGCCGAGTCGTGGCGCGGTGCCGATCTTCAAGGGGGCATTCCTGCTCTACGCGCCTTCGGTGGGCCAGGTGTTCTACGACGTGGCGTCGCAAGTCGTCGATCGCGTCAGCGACAAGCTCGTCAACGAGTTCACCCGTCAGTTCGAGAGGTTGTTCAAGTGATCGACAGCAAGCGCCTTGCCACGCTCAAAGCCCTGACGGTGCACTTCGAGACAGAAGTGTCGATCGCCAATGGCTATCAGCACGACCTGGCGGGCAAGGTGTTCCGCGGCCGTGTGCGTTTCAACACGCAGAACGACGATCGCTTCTCGGTGCCGATGCTGTCGATTCTCGAAGACCCGAACCCCGATCGCTTCCCGCAGCGCGCGGGCGGCGACACCGACTACGGCCTGCAAAAGGATCAGTGGGTGTTGTTGGTGCAGGGGTGGTCCGAAGACGACAAGATCAACCCGACTGACCCCGCGCACGCGCTGATGGCGGACGTGAAGAAGGCGCTGGCGAAGTTGGTGCAGGACTCGCACCCGGTGACGGGAGCGCTACAGCACCCGAGCTACATGCTTGGGGGCTTGATTTCCGGTATGACGATGGAGCCGGGCACAGTACGACCACCGACAGAGCAGGCGTCGGAAGACGCTTTTTTCTGGCTGAGGATCGCTCTGCAATTCGTCGAACAACCCAACGATCCATACGCTCTCGATTAGGAGAACCACCATGTTTCCGGAAAACAAGAACTACACCCTCGGCAAGGGCAAGGTCTACTTCGGCCGCTTCGCCGATGGCACCCGCTCCGTCGAGAAGGGCGGCTTGCGCTATCTCGGCAATACCCCGGAGTTCAACCTGGCGACCGACTCCGAAGACCTCCCGCACTACGACGCCGACAACGGCGTGCGTATCAAGGACGATTCGGTGACCCTGGAGGTCAACCGTACCGGCTCGCTCATCACCGACCACATCTCCCCGGACAACATCGCGCTGTGGTTCGGCGGCACGACCGAACTGGTCGAGCAGGCGATCCTGACCGATGTCGTCGAGACGATCGAAGGCGCCCACAAGGGCATGCGCTACCAGATCGGCAAGAGCCCGACCAGCCCCAACGGCGTGCGCGGCATCACCGTCGCCAGCGTCACCGACGACGCCGGAACCCCGGTTCCGCTCGTCCCCAACGTCGACTACCAGATCGACGCCGAGACCGGCGGCTTGCGCCTGCTCGCGGGCGGCACGGTCGTCGTGGACGGCACCACCAACGTCGTCGTGACGTACAGCGGCGCGGCCACCAGCTACCACCGCGTTTCGTCCGGCGGCAACTCCCAGGTGGAGGGCGAACTGTTCTTCGAGGCCACCAACCCGAAGGGCGCGAAGTTCGACTACCTGTTCCCGTACTGCCAGCTGCGCCCGGACGGCGACTTCGCGCTCAAGGGCGACGAGTGGCAGCAGATTTCGTTCTCGTTCGAGGCGTTGAAGCTCGACGACCAGACCGAGAGCGTCTACACCAACGGGCGCCCCGGCGTCTTCGTCTGATCAACCGCAACAACCGGCTCGGGAGAACCAACTGTGTCAATCAACAAGCTGTTCCTCAACGCGAAGCAGAAGGTCTTGTGGAACGGGCAGGAGGCCGCGGAAGTCCGCGGCCTCACGCCCGACGACTTCGCGAACATCCTCGTCGTCGACGGTGAAACGCTCGACGGCGCGCTGCAGGCGTTTGACAGCCTGGACCTTGCGGGCGTCAATCCGCGCGACAGCAACTCGGTGGCCGATGCGGTCATGTCGCAAGGGCCGAAGGTGCTCGTCGCCGTGGCGAACAAGGCACCGGGCATCATCGCCCGCATCATCGCCGTGGCGGCTGACGACAACACGCCCGAAGCGATCGAAGCGATCCGCACCGGGTTCCCGCTGCCGCTGCAGTTCGAGATCCTGCGGCAGATCAGCATCCAGACGTTTGCCGGACCCGAGGGGTTCCGGTTGTTCGTGGGAAACGTGGCAGCGCTCGTCGGGACCGTGGGGGCGATGACGAGCGCCAAGTCGATGACCCGTACGCCTTCGCCGCAACCCGAAGTGGATCACTCGGACGATGGCTGAGTAACCTCCTCGACACGGTGTCCTTCCTGATGAAGGAAGGGCACCCTCTCGCAAGTGGCTACCCGGTGTGGTTGCTGATACAGGAAGCGGAGGTGGCGCGTAGGCGGATCAACAGCGACATGCACACGCTCGCAGTGATGATGCAAGCGGCAGTCGCAACAACGGTCAACAGCAAGAAGACGTTCCCCTTGTTTAGCAAGCTCTTGGAGAAACTGCGGAAATGAGCAAGGCTGTTGACGTTGACCTGAGAATCCGTGCGAAGAACCTCGCGGGCAAGACGCTCACCGAGATTAACGCACAGGTCGAAGCGCTGACCGACAACCAGAAGAAGCAGGCGTCGTCTGCGGACCTGGCGGCACGTTCGACCAAGGATCTCGTCGCCGAGCAGAACGCCCTCGCAGCGGCGACGCGTGAACTGACGCGTCGCCGCGGCCTGGCCGATTCGTTCGCCGAGCAACGCAAGCAGATTGGCGAGACCGCCGCCAAGCTCAAGGAACTCACCGCGACTTACCGCCAGATGCAGGCCGGCAGTGGCGGCTCGCTGATCGGCTTCTCCGATCGCGACCTAAAGCAGGTAGGCGCCGAGGTCATCCAGACCGAGAAGGCACTGCGGCGCCTAGTGGCGCAGAACAAGAAGACCGGCGACAGCCTCGCCGCGGCCGGCATCGACGCCGGCAAGCTCTCGTCCGAAGTCGCGCAGCTGGACGCCTCGATCGCCAAGGCGTCGGCCGGCTACGACCGGGCCACGGCCAACGTCAACGAATACACCGCCGCCACGGCCCGCAGCGCCGCCGTACAGGCCGAGGCGGCTCGCCGGCAGGCTGAGTCAGCCGCGGCCGTCCAGCGCGCGCAGGGGACGTTCGGCGCGTCCTCAGCCCGTGCCGGCGAACTGGCCGCCCTACGTGCCGACATCGAGGCCCGGTCAGAGCAGGCCCGCGCGATCGAGGTGACGGCGGCCGCGGAGAAGCGCCTGGCCGCCGAACAGGCCACCGCCGCGGCCGCGCAGGACCGGGCGACGGCTGCGATCCGTGCCGCCGTCCAGGCCTACGACGCGCAGCAGGCCCGCCGCAACTCCGTGATCGCAGCCGTGGAGCGGGAGGCCAAGGCGACGGCGGCCGCGGCGGCAACGGGCGAGCGTCGCCGCAACCTGCTCATCGCCACCAACAAGGCCGAGGCCGAGTCGGCAGCGCGCAAGGAGCGCCTTGCCGCGGTGATCGAGCGCCTGACCGGCGCCACTGACCGCAATGCGGCGTCGACGCGCCGAGCGGCTGGCGGCCTGACGCTGTTCAACGACGTGGGGCGCAAGTCCCTCGGCACCTACCAGCGCTTGCGCGGCCAGGTGCTCGGGCTCGCCGCGGCGTATGTCGGCGTGTACCAGGCGATCAACACGTTCCAGAAGTCGATCGCCGCGACCAACCGCAACGACTCGCTGCAGATTGGCCTTCGCACCGTCAACAACGGCGACGCGGTCAAGGCGGCGGCCGACTACAAGTTCCTGCGTGAGGAGGCCGATCGTCTGGGCCTGGTGTTCGACGACATCGCGCCGCAGTTCGCGAACGTCGCGATCGCGGCGAAGGCGATGGGCCTCAACGGCAGGCAGGCCCGCGATGTGTTCAGCGACGTGGCGACCGCTGCCGCGGCGATGAACCTGTCCGTGGAGGACACCGAGGGCGTGTTCCGCGCGGTCACGCAAATCTTCTCGAAGGGCAAGGTCCAGGCCGAAGAATTGCGAGGCCAGTTGGGCGACCGCCTGCCCGGCGCCGTGGTGCTGTTTGCGAAGGCGTCCGGCATCGCGCTGTCGGATCTCGACAAGCAACTCAAGGACGGCACGGTTGGTCTCGACTTCCTGATCAAGGGCATCAAGCAATACGCCGGCCAGTACGACAGCGAAATCGAGAACATCAGCAACCGGCTCAACGGCTACATCAACCGTGCGACCAACTCGTACAACGACTTCCTGCGTTCGCTCCTGACCGGCGCCAACAACGACAAGATCAAAGCGGCGTTCGATCGCATTTCGTCGTTCTTCAAGAGCGAGGACGGCGAGAAGTTCGCGGCAGCGATTTCCGATGCGATCGGCAAGGTCGTCGACCTCTTCATCTGGCTCGCCGACAACGCCGACCTCGTGGCCGCGGCGTTCAAGGCGTTCATCGCCGTCCAGGCTGCGAAATTCCTTACCGATACTGCGCTCGGCGCCGTGTCGGCGGGCCGGGCCATCGCGACGTTCGGGAAGGAAATCAAGTCGCTGCGCGTGGCGTACCTTGCCGCTGAGGCAGGCACCGCCGCACTGACGCTCAAGACGCGTCTGCTCGGCCTCGCCTTCGGGCCGGTCGGCCTTGCGATTGCAGGACTCACCGCGTTGGCCTATGGCTACATCAAGGGCATGGACGCCGCGGCCGAGAGTACCAAGGACTACGCCGACGCGCTGTACGACCTCACGTTCGCCCGTAGCGCGGACGACGTGTCGAAGGGCCTGACCAAGGCGCGCGACGAAGCGGAGAGGCTGCAGACGCAGATCGCCGACCTGTACGCCGTCAAGGGTGCGGAGTCCGAGGGGCCGATGGGCCTGGTCCGCAACTTTGGTGCGTTCACGCGCGCTGTGAAGGACGGCAACGCCGCGCTGACGGAAGGCGGATACCAGAAGAACATCGAGAAGCTGACCGGCCGGTTCGACAACCTCAAGCGCTCGATCGTGGAGGGCGAAGAGAAGCTGACGCTGTTCCGCGAGCGCGAGAAGCTGGCGGCGAACGCGGAGCCTCTTGGCGTCCTGGCGTCGCCGACCGCGACCGTCAAGGAGCCGAAGGACACCAGCAAGAAGGAGATGTCCGAGGCGAACGCGCGTGCGAATGCGCGGCGTGCGATCCAGAAGCAGTTGCTCGACCTGGACCAGCAGATTTTCGATGCACGCACCGATGGCGAAGTCCGCACGTCGAAGCAAGTGCAGGAGAACTATTCGCTTGCCGTCCAGAAGATCGAGTCGGAAATCGCCGAGGCGTACCTGCAGCTGGACAAGTTGGAGCAGGCAGCGCGCACGGCGAACAAGGGCGCCTTGCCGGCCGAAGACGCTGAGTCCCTTCGCCTGGCCCGCGAGAAGCTGGAAGTCCTGCGTCTGACGCAGAATGCACGGGCGATGGAATCGTCCGAGATGCAGGACATCCAGATCAAAGAGAAGGCGATCAACGACCTGATCGACGAGCGTAACGCGAAGATCGCCTACTACAACACGCTGAAAGAAACCGGCGCGATGAGCGACGGCGAAGCGTATGGCGCCGTGATCGCAGCGCAAGACCAGTACAACGCGCAGATCCGCACGCTCATCCAAGACCTGTTGCCGATCCTGCAGGGCATCGACCCCGAGTCGAACCTCTACAACAAGCTCGGCATTCCGCAGATGATCGCGGGCCTGCAGAAAGCGCAAGCCGAGATGGTCAAGCTCACCGCGACGCAGCGCGTGGCGCTGTCGATCGGCAAGATGTTCGCGTCGGGCATGTCGACCTCCATCGTCAACTTCGGCCAGGCGATCGCGCAGGCGATTGACGGCACGCAGTCGTGGGCCGATGCGATCAAGGGCGCGTGGGACGCGTTTCGGAACTTCGCCGCCGACTTCCTGCAGCAAATCGCGCAGATGATCATCCAGGCGATCATCCTGCAGGCGATCCAGAACGCCATCAGCGGTGGGTCGGGAGGCTATTGGGGCGCGGTCACGCAGGCGTTTACGCAGCACACGGGTGGCGTGGTGGGCTCGGCCGGGCTTGCGCGTCGGGACGTGAACCCGGCAGTATTCGCCAACGCAGGGCGGTTCCACGAGGGCGGACTGCCAGGGTTGAAGCCGAACGAAGTGGCGACGATCCTGGAAAAGGGGGAGGAGGTTGTCACCGAAGACAACCCGCGGCACATCGCGAACGCAGGCATGGGCGCGGCACCGCAAGTCAACCTTGAAGTCGTCAACGCGATCGACTCGCCTAGCGTGGTTGCGGCCGGGCTGGCGAACAAGGGCACCCGCACGCAGCTGTACAACTTTATGAAAGCCGACAAAAACCAGATCAAGCAAATGCTAGGGATCAACAGCTAATGGCCTACGTAACCGGCACCGCCGCAAATCACCTGGACCTGATCGCGGTCTTGCGCGACTTCCTGTCGACCAACGCTGACCTCGTCGCTGCCGACCAAAATTGGTCGATCATCGGCGGCGTCGCATCGGGACCAATCGCGCACGGCGAGTTCGTGTCCTTGAGCGGGCCGGGCCTAGGCGGCACCGATCAGATACTCGTGACGCTTGAGGGCTACACCAATGCGCCCGCAGGCGCCTTCTGCGCCATGATGCGCGGACACACCGCCTACAGCCCCGGCGCCCCTTCCGACGAGCCCCCTGGCCTCAACACGCCGTGGGTGTACCTCGCGCTGATCAACGACCCGGTGCGCTACTGGATCGTCGCCAACGGCCGCCGCTTCATCTGCGTCGCCAAGGCCAACAACCGCTACGACGTGTTCTACGGCGGCTTCGTACTGCCCGAGCACCTGCCTACCGACTGGACGTACCCGGTGCTGATCGGCGGCGCGGCGAACGCCCCGATGCCGGTCAGCCAGGACGGCTCAGGTCACCGCAATTTCTGGAACCCATCGACGGGGCAAGGGTGGCTGTTTACGCCCGCGCAGATATGGCGGGACATGACGCACGTGCGCGCTTCCGATGAAAACGCGCTGAGCAACGAGAACATTCTGGCATCGCCCGACTGGAAGGCGTCGATGTCCTTCTCGAACAAGGCGCGAGCGATCGACGGCAGCCCGTTCCTGAGCGTTGGCCGCATTGCCGAAACGAGCACGTCGGACATCAACCCCCGCAATTTCCTCGGGTCGTATGACGGCCTGTTCTATACGCCTGCCGCTGGCGCCGTGATCGAGGAGGTCATCGAGTACGACGGCAAGGATTACCTCGTCATCGCAAATGTCTATCGGAATAGCGATAACCACGTAGCCGCGGTTTGCTTGGAGTAACGCATGGCTTACCAGAACACCACGTCGGTCGCAGGGCCTCACGAAGTCATCGACCAGCTGATGTCGTTTGCCGCAGCGAACGGGTGGACCGTTGACCGCAACATCGAGGTTGGCGACACGCGATCCGCGACGCTCTACAAGAGCGGGGTGACCGATTACATCCACGTCTACAACACCGACTCGCTCTACATCCGCATGCGGATCTCGGTCGGCTACGATGACGCGGCTCTCCCCGCAGATCAGCCCAACGTGAGCCGCGAGCACGTGACGAGTCTTCGCGCGGGGCCATATCCGAAAGCGTTCTTTTTCGCCAGCGGCGATCAGGTGTGGGCGACGATCGGCATCGCGGCCAGCGGCCAGTACCGCCATTTCACCTTCGGGCGCCTAGACAAGGCGGGCGCCTATACGGGTGGCACGTATGTCGACGGGACTGCGTGGGGCGACGAGGAGGTGGATCGTCGCGGAAACTTCCTGTTCAACAGGTGCCCTTTCATCGGGATGGCGTCGAATCTGTTGGTAGCGGATAACTGGCACGGCCAGATCCGCGCCGACATCCCTGCGGACAGCCGGGCTAACTGGTTCCACGCTATCGGCGCCGCAGACGGTGTCTCTCGTGCGTACGGCGAGACCGGCGACGGGTTTACGTTCGGGACCGCAGCAGGGTTGGCGCTGATGGCCGACAAAAACGCGTTTAGCGGCCGCAGCATTTTCCACACCATCCCGCTGTGGGTTATGCGTACCGGGACGCCTACGTTTTACAGCCTACTCGGCACCGTGCAAGACGTTCGTTACTGCTCGCTAAACAAATTCGAGCCGGAGCAGGAAGTCACCATCGGGTCGGACGTATGGAAAGTGTTTCCGGTAATCGCGAAGCGCCCCATGTTCGCCACGCGCGGAGAGACGCTTCCTGACGCCAGCGGCGAGTACGGCTTCGCGATCAAGAAGGTGGCATGACCTACCGCATCGCCGCCGCTATCGCCTACTACGACTCCGACGAGAGCGAGAGCCTTAAGATCGGCGTCACGCCGTTGCCGGTTGACCTGTCGGCAGGCGAGTACGACAACGCCCCACGCGTGGGAGCGCGCGCTGCGTTGCCGACGCCGGACCAGGCGGTGACGGAGCCCGGCGTCTACCGGCTCAACTCGTTCGACGATTGGTACTACCGCATCCACGTCATCCCGGCGCAGCTGGCGCTCGGCAACCTGGCTGGCGATACACAGCGCACTGTGATCGTATGGAACGCGTTCTTCCACGCGGTCACGCTGGAAGACTTCGCGCTCGATGGCGCCGGCATCACTGTCGACAGCTTGGTGCTGCCGCCTGAGAGCATCCCACCGCTTGAAGACGTAACGTACGTGTTCAACGTCAGCACCTCCGGGCCTCCCGTCATCGACGGCAGCGCCGTGTGGACGATCGACGGCGTCGAGTACACCGTGCCGATCACGGGCAACCGCAGCGTGCTGTTCGGCTTCAAGCCGGATTGGGGCCAAGCCCCCGTGGTTGAGACATTGGAGTGGAAGAACACCTTGCAGACGATGTTCGACGGCAGCGAACAAGTGATGCGAACGCGTCAGCTGCCGCGCCGCACGATCGAGTACCGCATCCGCGTGCGCGACAACGACATGCGCCTATTCGACGTGGAGACGTTTGGGTGGGCGGGGCGCATATTTGGTGTTCCGCTTTGGCACGAGAAGGTGCATCTGCAAGCGGATGCAGCCGAGGGCGCGGTGGCGTTGGCCGTCGATACGACACACTCGTCTTTCGCAGCCAATGGCGTTGCCCTTCTCTACCGCGATGCGCAAGACTTCGAGATCCTAGACGTAGCGACAGTCGCCAGCGGCGCCATCACGATCAACAACAGCCTGTCGAAGCCGTGGCCGAGAGGCGCGTTGGTCATTCCGGTCATGCCCGGCATTCCGAATGCCGAGTTCAACACGTCCCGCATCCTGCCACGGCACCTGGACGCCGCAGTGCGCTTCCTGATCAGCCCCCGAGAGACCGTGCTGCGCCTGCCGTACGTGGAGCCCTCGGTTCTCTACCGCGGCTACGAGATGTACACCGTCGAGACGAATTGGGCACAGTCGATCAGCGTCAACATCGCGTCGCGTCGCATCGAAGTCGATGGCGGGCTCGGTGCGGTTCGCATCGCGCCCAAGGCCAACTTCCCGCTGATCACCCGCAGCTTCTCGTGGCTGCTCAAGACGCGCGCTGCGGCCGACGAGTTGCGCGCCTTCTTCGCTCGGCGCGACGGCCGGCGCGTGCCCGTGTGGATGCCGTCAGGCGTCGAGGACTTCAAGCTCGTATCGCAGTCGGAACTCGGTGAGGCCGTGCTGCGCGTCGAGCGGTCTGCCTACGGCGCCATGATCGCCAGCCACCCGGCCCGGCGCGACCTGGTGCTGATCATGCGGAACGGCGATCGTCTGCCGTTCCGCATCAACTCGGTGGAGGATAACGACCAGGGCGGCTCGTCGATCAACCTCGCTTCCGGCATGCCGTACATCATCCGTCCGCAGGACGTGAAGCGCATCAGCTACCTCGGCTTCTACCGTTTGGAGACCGACGCCGTGTCGTTCTCATGGCGCAGCGATGGGGTGGCGGAAGTGGACTGCAGGTTTACGCTCAAGAAGGAACCGGAATGAGTTTCGAGGACAAAGAACAAAGCGCGTTTCTTGGCACGCCGGAGCGGCTGTTCCTGTTCACGGTCGGGCCGCTCGTGTACGGGTACGTGCAGAGCGCAATGCCTGCGGCGTACAACAACATCACGTACGATCCGGTCGCGCAGATCGACATGGACGACATCGCGCAGGCGTTGTCCGAGGACTCCCCCACGGTTGAGATCCGCATCGACGCGTCTGCGCCTCTCGTGCAGCAGTTCATCCCGTACATGCCGAACACGATGATGCAGGTGCGGGTGTATCGGCACCACGTCGAAGACGCCGACAACGAATATAAGACTGAATTGATCGCCGACATCGTCAGCGCCTCGATCGACGAAGAAACGGGCGTGGCGATACTGTCCGCTCGCATGCTCGCCAGCGCCTTCGACCGCAAAGTACCGTGGCCCGCGTACCAGAAGCCCTGCAATTATGTCGTCTACGGCCCCGGTTGCCAGGTCAACCGCGACGACTTTAAGACCGAGACGCTATTGGTGGGCATTGACGGCGCACGTATTTCGTCGCCGGACTTTGCCGCGGTCGCAGCCCTGCATAACGATCCTCGGTGGTTCGTGCTCGGCTACGTGGTGCGGCTGATCGACGGGCAGACGCGGTGGATCATCGGCCAGGAAGGTGAAGTGCTGCGGTTGCGGAGTCCGTTCGTGGGCGCGCAGGGCGGCGACGCGGTCGTGGCTTTCGCCGGCTGCGATTTGCTCAAGACCACATGCGACGAGAAGTTCAACAACCTGCCGCGGCACATGGGTTTTCCGTGGGGGCCGATCAAGAACCCCTTCACCGACAATCTCTACGGCACCGGGTCGGCTGCGGGTACGCCCGTCAACCCTCGCGGCGGCTTTTCCAACAACAGCAACGGGACACCCTGACGCATGGGCTTTTTTGTCGCACTGTTGGTATCCCTGGCGATCACGATCGTCGGCGAGTTGCTGCGCCCGAAGCAAAAGCCTCAAAATGCCAAGGCGTCGGGCCTCGACGACTTTAGCCTGCCGACCGCTGAGGAAGGTCGCGCCATTCAGGTGTTTTGCGGGAAGGTTAAGATAGACGGAGCCAACGTCACCGCGTACGGCGACCTTGAGACCGTGGCGCTTACTCGAAAGGTCAAGACCGGGCTGTTTTCTTCGGAGACGCAGACCTACGGCTTCAAGTATTTCCTCGGCATGCAGATGGTGTGCGGGTGGGGCGGCGATTCGGTCGATGTTCACGAGGTCCGCTTCGGCGACAAGATGCCGATGCACACGCGTACCGAAGAAGGCAACGGGGTTGTCCGGTTCGACTTCAACGACGTGGACTTCTTCGGGGGCGACGAAAAGGAAGGCGGCATTACCGGCACGCTGCGTTTCTACCGCGGCACCGAAGACCAGCCTGCCAGTTCGTATCTCGCGTCGATGGTCAACGACACGGTGCCGGCGTACCGCGGCCTAGCGCATGCGATCCTCGAAAAGATGTATCTCGGAACGTCGGCGTATATCAAGCCGATGAGTTTCGTGGTCAGCCGATACCCGAATCAACTCGGCGTGCCGGGCGGTATGCACAAGATCGGCGACGACGCGAACCCGATTTGCTTCCTGTACGAAATCATCGTCCAACAGGTGTGGAGCGTTGGCCTGCAGGCGAGCAACATCGACGACGGTCAGTTCAAGGCCGTAGCGGAAACGATCTACAACGAAGGCTACGGAATGTCGCTGCTCTACAACGGCGGCAGTTCGGCGAAGGACATGATTTCCGACATCCTTCGCCACATCGACGGCGTGATGTTCTCGGACCCCGAGACCGGCCTTATCTCGATCCGCCTTGCGCGCGCGGACTACGAAATCGGCGCACTGCCGGTGTACGGGCCGACCGACTTCATTGACGGCGTCAAGTTCTCGCGGCCGTCGTGGAATGAGACCAAGAACCGCATCAAGGCAACGTACGTTGACCGCAGTGCCGACTACACCGTCACGCCTATCTCGCAGACCGACCTCGCCAACGTCAATCAGCGCAACGGCGAAGTCGTGCAGGACGAAGTCGACTTCACGGGGTTTTCGGAATACGCGCCGGCCGCCCTCGCGACAGCGCGCGCATTGAAGACCCTCTCGTACCCGCTGTCGAAGGTGGGCGGGTCGCTCTCGCGCCGGGCCTGGAAGACCAAGCCGGCCGACGTGTTCGTGCTCAACTGGCCGAACCTCGGCGTGCTCAACGTCGTCTTCCGCGTCGTCTCGGTGCGGTATGGCGGGCTCAACAGCAACACGGTCGACATCGAGGCCGTGGAGGACGTGTTCGCGATCGAGGACATCGGCTACGTGGCCCCGCCCCCGAGCGGGTGGGTGGACCCCCTCGGCCCCGTGCAGCCCGTGTTGCGTCAGGACGCCGCGGCGGTGCCTTTCCCGCTGATCCCGGTTGAAGGCGCTACCATCGCCACGTACGCCACCAGGTCCGGTGGCCTGGACGAGGGTTACAAGGTGACATCCGACCGTGGCACGGGCTACGCCTACCGCACGACATCCGGCACGTTCACGCCGAGCGCCTTGCTCGTTGACGCGTGGCCGGCGACAGCCGTGGCGGTCGAGACGGTAGGCCCGGCGATCGAGGACGTGCGTATGGCCGCGCAGATCGACGGCGACGTGCCCGCCGACTCGATGGCGACCAGCGCGGCGCTTGCGCGTGTCGTCAGCACGGCCGGCGAGGAGTGGGTCGCCTATCGCGATGCTGACGACCACCTCCGCACGGTGTGGCGCGGTGTTCTCGACACGCCGCCCATCGACCACCCGGCCGGAGCGGTCGTGTGGTTCGCGTCCTCGGGCTACGGCATCGAGAACGACGCGCCTTACGACAGCGACACCAGCGTCGACATCAAGCTCTTGCCGTACAACGCGCGCGGTTCGCTGGCGCCGGAAGACGCTACCGAAATGACCGTCGCCGCCAGCCTTCGTGGCTCACGGCCTTTCCCGCCCGGCAAGATCCGGGTTGACGGCACGCACCCCTTGTCGATGGGTACGATCGCCGGGCCGTTCGTGCTGTCGTGGGCGCACCGTAACCGCAAGTACGCCAAGCTCGTCGACCAGAACGCGAACAGCGTGACGCCCGAGGAGGGCACCAGCTACAACATCCGCGCCTATCGCACCGACACCGACGCGTTGCTCGTGAGCGCCAACGGGTTCGCCGAGTCTGCGTCGATCGCGCTGGCGTACACGGGCGAGGTGCGGATCGAAATCGAGTCGAAGGTCGGCAACCTCGTATCGCACAAGCCGCAGTCATTCCTTATGGCGTACGACGCAGCCGGAACGGTGACCAGCGTGATCACGATCGACGAAGCCGATTACATCCTCGACGGGGGCGGCGCCTGATGGCTACCGTAGTTGTCGCCCAACGGATGTGGCAGCGCCGCGACAGCGCGGCGAACTGGACGAGCAAGAACCCCGTGCTTGCCGCGGGCGAAATCGGCGTCGAGTTGGGCGCGGAGCCCACCGATACGAAGTTCAAGATCGGCGACGGGTCAACGCCGTGGACCACGCTGCCCTACTTCGCCGGAGACGTTGCGGTTAGCATGCGGGTGTCCGGTGGGTTCGTGCAGTACAGCGACGATGGAGGCGACACGTGGCAAAACCTGATAGCTATCGCAGACCTTGCCGGCGCTCCGGGCGAACCGGGGCCGTCGACTTTGCCGATGGTGAACGGTGACGCCCCACCGCAGCTGATGTATTTCGATGATGGATCTCTTCTATATGCCGAGGTGTGAGCAATGAGCAGTGGACGTGTACCTGATTACCTCGGCAAGGGCCTGGCAGCGAGTCGGCCTGCCACGCCGGACTTGAACGCCGATACGTTGGGCTTCTGGTGGTCTACGGACACCGAAGAGCTTAGCGCGTGGACTGGCGCCGAATGGAAGGAAAACATCGGGCGCGATCCTGATAGCGCGGTCGACCAGGTCAACGGCAAAACCGGCGTAGTCGTCCTTACCGAGAGAGACATCCTTTCGGTCATCAACGCTCAAACAGGTACGTCCTACACGGCGGTGCTGACCGATGAAATCGTCACGATGGATAACGCTGCCGCCAACACCTTCATTGTTCCGCCTAACAGTTCTGTTGCGTTTCCGGTAACCCGGTCGCTGGAACTGTGGCAAAAAGGGGCGGGGCAGACAACCGTCGTTGCAGGCGCGGGGGTTACGATCCTCAAGCATTCTTCAAACACGCTCAAGCTGAAAGGGCAGAACAGCGGAGCGTCGTTGCGCAAAGTAGCGACAGACACCTGGCGCCTGATCGGCGACATGGAGCAAGTGTGATGCTGGCGGGAATGTTTGCTACACGAGGGCAAAACGGCATATGGACCCTTGCGACTCAGTGGGCGCACGACGAGTCTTACGCCAATTGGGCGGGCTTTACTCTCCGGGTTGTCATACCTGCGTCAGCACTCATCGCCGGGTCAAGGGTGAGAGTCACCCTTAGCGCAGAGTCGCAGATGGACATCCCTGCTGTCTATGTAGGCCATGCGGCCGCCAGCGGCGACGTTTACGATTTTGAGTCTACGCCCACCCGGCTGCTGTTCGGTGGCAACACGACGGCGTCGGTCCCCGCTAACGGCGACCTCGTGAGCGACGGCGTATCGTTTTCTGTCAACCCGGCAAAAAACCTTATCGTATCGGCGTACGCTTCGAGCGGTCGGTCCCGCAAGATAACAACGCTACCGGGGTGGACGACTCGATACACAACCGGTAACGACGCGGCAACAGTCAACCCGACGGGCTACCTCACCAGTGCCTACGCGGCCAACCTGGTTCGCAAAGTCGAAGTGTTCGTTCCTTAGCCTAGAGGCGCATCAATGATTATCTGTGACGCAGCCAAAGTCATCGCGACCAACATCATCAAGGACTTCGAGACGTGCGCGCGCAAGCGCCCTGACGGTCGGTTCGAGGCCTACGCCGACCCCTACTCGCTGCTCGGCAAGGCGCTACAGCGCCGCGGCCTGTGGAACCGCTACATCGCCGGCCTGATCGAGATCCCGGCCGACCTCGCTGGCCTGTCCGGTGCGCCGTGGACGATCGGGTGGGGGCAGACAGGGCGCCACGTGTTCAAGGGCGTGATCTGGACGCAGGAAGAATGCGACGCCGCGCTTGCCGCCGAGGTCGACATGATCGACGCCGCGATCCGCAAGCACCTCCTGCAGCGCAACCCAACGCCGCACGAACAAGGCGCGATGGTCAGCTTCGCCTACAACGTCGGGCTGGACATCGACGCCGATACGAAAGCCGAAGGGCTCGGCGACTCGACGCTGCTCAAGAAGTTCAACCGTGGCGACATCCAGGGCGCAGCCGATGCGTTCCTGTCGTGGGTGTACGCAGGCGGCGTGAAGTCCAACGGCCTGATTCGGCGCCGTACCAAAGAACGTCTCGTCTTCCTCGGAGCAAACCCATGAACGCGTACCTCCTCTCGGCATGGCGATCGGTGTTCACCGTTCGCGAAGGGTCGATACCCACTGAACTGCGCGCTGCGCTCAACACCGGCAACACGATCACCACGCGCTTGTGGGTGGCCTTGTTCTCTCTGATGCTCGCCACGCAGCTTGCGCTCGATCAACCGTCGCTGTTCTCGAACGTCAGCATCAAGATGTTCTTCCTGGTGGTGCCCTCGACGTGGTGGTCCGTGGGCCTCTACGTCTCGGGCGGCCTGATGCTGTGGCGCGTGTTCGCACGCGTGCCGCGCCCGTGGGCCGCCTGGCTCAGCAACGGCATCAACGTGGGCGTATGGGGGAGCATCCTGATCATCCGGATCTCGTCGATCGGCCCGTACGCAGTGACCAGTTCCTCGACCATCGTCCTGATCATGGCAATATGGTGCCTGTTGCGCACCGAAGCCACTGCCCGCGACGCGGAGACCGCATGATGCTGCAGGAAATCACCGAGGGCGCAGTGAGCGCCATAAGCGAAGGCAACGTACTCGACACGAGCGGCACGCTGACAAAGGTGGTGCTGTCGTTCCTGATCACGGCGGTCCTCGGCCTCGGTGGTTGGCTGATGAAGCGGCAGCGGTCGGCGAACTCGCTCGAAGACCGGACCAACGACCTGACCGTGGAGACCTTGGAGTCGGCCCGTGCGTACATGCGCGAGCAGGACACCAAGATCGAAGGGCTGCAGGGCCAGGTTCAGGCGATGCTCGGCGAAGTGCAGAAGGCAACGCTGGCGCAGATCCAGTCCGAGGGCGCGGCGCAACGCGCGGCGATCCAGGCCAGCCTTGCCGGCGAGGCGTCGGAGCGTGCGCAGGAAGCCGCGGCGCGCGCCCGTGAGGAGGCCACCGAGGCTCGCCGGCTGCTCACGATCACGCAGGCCTATGTTCGCCAGCTGCGGTCTGCCATGATTGCGGCAGGCATCGAGCCCCCTCCGGAGCCGACGATATGAGGAAGCCCTATGGAGGCGTTGAGAGAACTGGTTCGGGAAGCGATCGCAGCACGGGACCGGCCGGGGCCAGCGGCGGCCGCCGAGCGCCTGATCCTGTTCCGTCACGTAGTGGACGCGCTAGAGAAGTTCGCGACTCGCGAACAAGAACAACTCGGCACGACGCAGAAGGTTCGCGTCTTGATCCGCGAGTTGTCGGCCGCGTTGACCGCCATCCAGATCGCCGCGAGCGAGCGCGGACCAACCCATGAGCACGTACGCCGTTACTACGCCGCTGTGGCCCGCCTGCAAGCCGCGCTGCGCGAGATGGAGCCCGCCATGCGCGCCATCACCCCCTTCGAGAGACTGCCATGACCGCCTTCTTCCTTAACACCCGCCTCGGCCAGTCCATCCTCCTCGCGCTCGGCATGCTGATCGCGGGTGGCGTGGCCTACCGATGGGCGGACAGCAACGGCTACGATCGGTGCCAGGCCGAGCACGCGCGCGCTGTGGCCGCGGCCAACGTCGAGGTGTACGACGGACAGGTCAAGCGCGACGCCGGCTCCCTGGACGCCGGCAAGGCGGCAGACGAGGCAGCCGACGCAGCCGTGGCGGCCGTCGACGAGAAGATCAACGAAACCGAGGAGAAGGTGCATGTCATTTACCGTGATCGGCCGGCGACGGCCCCTGTTGCTCCTGGTGCTTGCGTGCACCCTGTCGACCCCCGCGTGCAGGACGGTATCGAATCTGCCGTCGATCGAGCCAACCGCGCCAATCGTTCGCTGTAAGCAGCCGGCTACCCCGCCCCTGCCGGCGCCGCCCGCGGCCGACGAGTGGGTGCAGTACAGCCCCGCCCCGCCAGGCTTCGCGAGGCTGTCGGAGCGGGCCGTCCAGTGGGTCGTCGCTACGGTGGGCGCGGTCGAGAAGGAACGCGCTCTGAGGGCCGTAGAGGCGGCCTGCCTCGACAAGCTCGAAAAGCAGGGCGCGATCCGGCAGTAAAGTCTTCGTGGCATCCCTTTGCCCCGCCTCGTCAGCGGGGCTTTTCTTTGGCCCAAAAGGAAACCCCGCCTTGGGGAGACGGGGTTTCAGGGGGTTTTCGCAGGATGTAACGGCTATGCGGCCATAGGCGCGTCCTCGATCGGTTGGGTGGTTGACGGCCCCACCGTAGCGCGAGGTTCAGTCGGCGTCAACCTCGGCGACGGTGAAGGTGCGCTCGTCGTGCACGCCGTCCTCGAACACGTCGCCTTCGGCGTCCAGCCGCACGACCTGGTCGCCGTTCTGGTCGAGGACCGCCAGGCTCTTGTCGCCGCCGAGATGGGTGATGCGGAATCGTGTGCTCATGGGGTATCTCCGTTGGGGAGACCAAACCGTAGGCCGAAAAAAGCCCCGGCGCAAGGCCGGGGCTCGGGACGGAAAGCGGACGCCGTTTACAGTGATCATCGGGTTGCCCGTTGGGCGTGCCCGCCTATACCTGAGTGGTTGTGCGTCGTTCCGTGTATGTCGACCGTAGCACCGTCAGTCTTCGGCCGCAAGCAGTTCGCGAACGTGGTCGAAGACCGCGTCACGCCGCCACACCGCCAAGTCGAAGACCGGGATCTGGTGCGTCTGCGCAATGCGGATCGCCTGGCCGGTGCCGCCCGCGCCCGTGCCGCCCGGCGTCCAGCACACGAGGAAGGCACTCGGCGTGTTCAAGTCCTTGCCGAGCACCTGATGCACGTTGCGCGCGTGGAGCATTCGGGCAGCGTCGCCGCACTTGCCCCACGCCGGATGGTGGCGCGAGGCTATGTACATCGCTTCGACGGATGGCGGGTGCAGCTTCGACTTGTGGCCGTTGAACTCTTTCCACGGCAGGTAGATTTCGCGCTTCTGGTGGCGCATCAAGCCGGTCTCGAACGCTTCGTCGGCGCCCGGCGCGGCTCCGGATCGCAACACGAAGTCCCGCATGGCGAGGTGGCTCGCGATCTGCGCCATCTGCACGCGGATCTGGTGCGGCGTCTCGCGCGAACCGACGCCCGTGTAGTAACGGATCACGCCCGTGTCCTTTCCAGAATCTCATCGAAGCGGGCAACGAAAAGGTTATGGGCGACGTTATGGTTGAGCGCGAAGACGTGCTTGTCCGGCACCTCGGGCATCAACTCCTCGAACTCCGGCGCCCACCGCAACGGTTCAGCGCCGACTTGCATCAGGTTGCGGCGTTCCATCAGCAACGCGATCGTGTCGGCACGCTTCACCAACGGGTCGAGCGTGTGCGGCAGGCCGAACCTGTCGGCGACGACGGTCCACACCTTGTGCTCGATCCGCTTGTACTCGGGAAGGAGTTGCTTCAACGGCCAGGACACGTCGCCGACGTACGCCTCGGCGGCGTCGTGGAGGAGGGCCTGCAGGCGCAAGTGCTCGGGCACCAGCCTCGACACGAGCACCGAGTGCTGCGCCACCGAGTAAAACGCCTTGACGTGGCCGGTGAATCGGCAGATCTTCGAGAGCGCGGCGGCGATGTCGTCGAAGAACACCATCGACGGGTGCGGGTTGACCAGGTCGAAGCGCCGGCCGGTTGCTGTCTGTATCCACATTATCGGATCGCCTCGGCAAAGGGGATGGTGGAGACACCGTTCGCGCGGATGGGCTGTTGCGTCAGGATCAGCGCCTTGCCGCCTTTCCTCGGTATGTCGATGCGGCCGGGCGGCAGCTTCCCTTCGTCGATGATTTGCGCGCAACCGAACTTCTTGCGCAGTCGCTCGGCGTTGCGAGTCTTGCCGCAAGCCGCGGGGCCATAGACGTTGACGTGCGTGGTCATGGCTAGTACCTCTTGCCGTTGGCGTCGGCGCGAGCGGCCGGCTTGTGATCCGCGCGCTCTGCGTTGTAGGCCATCTTCTCGGCGATCGCGTCGCCGAGGCTGTAGCCCAACGCGCCGGCCAGGTCGAAGATCCGGATGACGGCATCGGCCAGTTCGACCTCCACGCCGTCACGGTGCGGAAGGTGCGAGTCCTTCAACCCCTTCCGATCGGCCTCGCACGCTTCACTGATTTCGCTATGGATCAGCAACAGCTTTTGCGGGATCAGTGATGCCTTGATGTACTCCGGCGTTGACGGCTCACCGGTCTTGGGGCATGACCACCAGCCGGCGCGCTTGGCCGCCCCGTGGCAAATCTGCTGCAGGACGGCGCCTGCATCGCGGACTTCGGACTCCTCGTGGCTGAACATGGTCTACCTTCCTTTCGCGCGACGCGCGTTCTTGCGGTCTCGTTTGGCTTGGGCTTCGGCCATGCGCTGCTTCGCGAACGGGCCTTGCTTCTTGGCGGGCTTGCCCTTGACCGGGAACGGTTGCGCGATGGCAGCGATCAAGGCCCCGATAAGTGCGATGTTGGTCTTACTCATGTCCTCTCCTTCGCGGCGGCTTCGCCGGCAGTTCGTTTTAGGTAAGCGCGAAACTCGCGCATTGTTTTCGTTCCTTTACGCGTATTGCATCTCGGGCACAGCACTTGCAAGTTACGCTTCAAGTTACTGCCGCCTCTCGACAACGGAGTTTTGTGGTCTACGTGTTTTTTCCGCTTGACGCACTTTTCGCACGTAGCGCATTTCCAATTTTGCTCCCTACAAATGGAGAGCACGTCTACGGCTTTGTGGTCGCCTGCTGCGTCTCTCAGTCTTGCCCGGCGCCCTCTAGTGAAGCTGTTCACCGCGTCCTTATTGCGCGACCGCCAGGCGCGTATGTTCTCGTAAACCTTAGACTTGTTGAGGCTGAAATACCTAGCCTTAGCGGCCTCCCCCTTTTCGCTGCGGTTGTACCTCGTCTTGGCCGCCAGCGTGACTTCTCTTCGTCGCTCCGGGCTTACCCGACGAGCGTTTGCCCGTGCAGCCCGACTTTCGTCCCGCCAGCACCCGCACGACCGCTGTCTGCCGGACGTTAAATTGCATGCGATAACGCGACTGTTGCGGCCACATTCGCATTTGCAAAACCAAGTTGTTCGCTTTTGGCGCCGAACTTCACGGACTACGGTCAAGCGGCCAAACCGAACGCCTGTCAAGTCGACGAAGTTATGGGCTCTTTTCTTCACTTGGACACTGACTCTCCGGCCAAAGCGGAGTAGGCGGCGAGGTCGGTGTAGTCGTCCGCGATGCCCGTCGCCGTGTTGCAGGCGCGCGTGGCCTTGAGGATGACCATGAACAGCCAGCCGTCGCGCTCGCTCAGCGCGTGGCCCGTGATGGCGTTGTAGGCGGTGATGCAGCGGTGCATCGACCGCTCGCCGTCCGGTTGGTCGCGCGCTGCAGCACGATCGCGCAGATGGCCCGCCGCGGCGTCGAGGATGGCAGGCGCGTCGACACGGGCGCACACCTGGTCTGCGATGCGCTTGAACGCCTCGTCGCAGTCGGTGATACGAAGCGAGACCTCGCCGGGAGCTTCGCCCACGCGCGGGGTAAAGCCGCCCGAGGCGTAGCCCATGCCAAGCACGGGCGGGCTGCTCACCTCGCGGCACTTCGGCGGGTCGGGGTCGTTCGTGTCCCACACCTTGCTGCACGTGAGGCACGTCGACGTGTTACCGGTAATCAGGACATTGTCGTGGCCCTGCGACGGGATGCCGGCTTTCGGCTGCGGCTTCGGCCAGGTCACGAAGCCCGGATATTCCTTCTCGATCGCACGGACAATGCTCGTGAGAGCGGTTGGGCTGCGTACCAGGGCGCTGATGGACTCAAAGCCGTCACCGTGCTTCCGAAGGAAGTCCAGTGCGAAGTCGCGCCCCCTCAATACCTTGATGTCGAGCAGCGCATTTTTGACCTGTGCGTATGTCACATTCATTCCTTGTACCCCATGAGTGAGCGTGTCTTGTAATGGTCGCGATATTGCTGTGCCAGCGGCACGTCGATCCGCGTGTTGAGCATTTCCTGCACGTCGCCCTTGAACGGCTCGCCGCACACGTCGAGCACCAGCTGCGCCGCTGTCTCGGCCTGCGCGACGTAGTGGATGCGTCGCGCGCCGGGCGCCCATCCGTGCATGACCAGGCGGCGACTCTGGTCGGCGATCAAGGTTTGCCAATCGCTACCCGTTTGTTGGTACAGCGAGTCCATGATGTCGCGCGGGCTGCGGAAGTTGTAAAGCCGCTGCACGCCTGGCAGCGCGTCGATCAACTGGTTGTGGAAGAAGATCGCACTGGTGTCCGCGACGAAGACCCGCCCCTCGATCGCGTCGATGTCCCGCTTGAGGCCATCCGGCCGCGAGTGGTGGGCGAGGGGGTCGTGCAAGGCCGTGCAGCCATGCCCGAAGAACCACGCCCACCACTGCGTCATGCTGCGCGGCAGGGAGAACATCAGCGTGACGCGTTCGTAGCTCATCGGCCGATCAACAGCGCCCACACGACGCGCTCGGTGTTGCGGAAGTGGCCGTCCCAACCGGGGAAATCGAGGACAGTCTGCATGCCGGCGCGAGGGGTCAACAACTCGACGTTGAGCGGAGTGCCTTTGCGGTAGTACCGCACCGCGGGCGCGTTGACAACGTCGATGCGGTGGGGGCCGATGTTCTCGATGTACTTGCCCGACAACAGCACGACCAGGCACGCGTGTTCCAGTGGCCGGTAGTCGTCCGCGTCGTCGCTGTGGAGCGTCACCACCAGTTCGACCCGTGGCATCAGCGTCCACGCCGCCTCGTAGTGGTCGAGGCGATCGGGGGCGCGCTTGTTCGCGAGGTTGTAGAGCCACTTCATCATGGGCTTATCCCTTCTTGACCGACTTGACGCTGTAGTGGAACTTCACCGATCGTGCGTTCATGCGCTTGGCGTACTCACGCGCGTCCTTGCGGTCGTCGAACGCTTTGACCGGAGTCTTGTCGTTCCACGCTTTCTTGCGCTTCATCACGATGTGCACTGTCTCCTGGTGTTCCATGATTATTTTCCTGTTGTCGGTAATTGTCAAGTAAGGCCCAAAAGATAGCCAGGGCCAGCGGGTGGCGCGTTGGTGCCTTTCTCACGTTTCATCCTCGAAGGTTACGGGGCAGCGGTGCGGATACCCGCCGTAGTACAGCCTCCGCTTGCCGTTTGCTTCCTGCCGCCAGGTCAGGTCGGTCTCGCCGCAGTGCTTGCATGTCGGGACACGCCGCGGCCGATCATAGTCGTCATCGTCGTTGTCCAACATGCGGTCGAACATGTGGTCGATAAACTCGTCGGCCATGTCGCCCATGATCAGACCTTCGGCGTGACCGTCAGGAACATCTCGACGGCATGCCGCAGCGCGATTGGGAGGTAGCGCTGCAGGTGCTCTTTGCGCGCGGTGAACCGCATGCCCTGTTTACGTAGATCGTCGTTGTATTCGCGAAGCACGCGGCCAAACTCCTCCGCGACCTTCGGCCACGTGTCGACCCCAAACGCGAGCCAGTGTGCCTTGTGGGATGCCTCTGCCGCGGCAAGGGGGTCCGTCTTCGTGGCCGGGGCGGCGCCAACGTACGTCGGCGTCCGGCTCCCCCACAGCTTCTTGACCGCCTGGTAGGTCTCCTGGTCGACAGTCTTGCCGTCCTTGGAGTGCACGCGGCAGTAGTGCTCGCCCCACCGCTCGCCGAGCGTGCCGTCGTGCTTGTAGAAGTCGGCGACCGTGAGGTTCATGTGCCGCGCCATGTGCTGCAGCCAGTCGGCGCGGTCGATGCGGTGCAGCATGCGGTAGCTGTTGGACACGGGGTAGTAGCCCTGGTCGACCAACTCCTGCGCGAGCGTCTTGTTCCAGTCGTCCACTTGCGTCAACAGAAACTCGTGCTTGAGTCCGCTCCTGTCGGTGCACTTTACGACGTACGGGGCGCCGGATTCTTTCATCTCGACCTCGTAGGCGTGCATCTCGCCGAGGGGTGTTTTGATTGGCTTGCCGAACTCGATCATGTCAGCGTACTCCGGTTGCGACCATCGCCCTGCGCATGCAGTCGATGTCCGAGATGATGGGGAAGGGCCTGACCGCGGCGCCGCGGGCGCACGTCTCGCGTGCGCGGTACGCGAGCCACAGGCGGCCCGCCGTGGACCGCAGCGCGGCGTCCAGGTCGTCGGCGTCGCCCTCGGCGGTGATGACGGGCTCGTCGGCCATGCACGCCGGCACGGCGGGCGGGAATGCGGCGTGCAACTGGTCGATCAACTCCTGTGCGCGCTCGGGCGTCAGCTGCGGGCCGATGTAGAGGTTGATGCCGTTGCCCTGCACGTGGCGCAACGTCCTCTCGTAGGCTTCGGCGATGGCCGGGGTGCCGGCGAGGCGTGCATCTTCGATGCGGGCCTGCAGCCACGCGTGGAGGAAGCCGGTCATGCCACCCTCCGCTCGTGCATGTTCTGGTGCAGGAGGGTGAGGATGTCCTTGACCTTGGCGTTCGCGCTCTCGCCCCACTGGTCGCACTCGGCGATGGTCTTCTTGATGCGATTGAGCGCGAGGTACACCTGGTCGAAGTTGCGCCGGTACAATGTCATCTGGTTGTACTCGTACGCCACGGTCGTCGGCCACCGCTTGCCCGCCTTCATCTCGGGGGCGATCAGGTCGCGCATCTCGATCGCGGCGATGGCATCGGTGGGCGACCAGAACCACTGCTGCAACGTCGGCAGGCACTCGTCGTCGAAATCATCGCGCACCACGAACGCCTGATTGATCTTGAACCCGTAGCAGTCGATGTCATTCTTCGGCGTGTAGTCGACTTGCAGGATGCGCTCGCCGCGCCACTTCATTTCAGTTTGCATTGTCTTGCTTCTCCGGGTCGTAGCGAACGACGGTGAGGTGTGAGTAAACGTGGATGGGCATGTTGGGGTTGTGCTGTGCCAGGCGCTCGGCGACTTCCTTCGCCTCCTTGCCGTCTTTCGCTTCGATGAAGCCGCCCGTGACGGGGCACTGGATCTGGAATCTCATCGGTTCACTCCGTAGAGCTTGATGCCGTGGTAGCGGATGTGTTCTTGCAGCGCCGGGCATATCGTCGCGGGCTCAAGACCCTGTAGCGCCTGGCATTCAACTCGATAACCGTCGTAGTCGGTTTCGACCCGATGAACACAATCGAGGCATTCGGATTGAAGGTTGCGCTCAAAGAAGTTCTCGACGAAACAACCACCGTCGCATCGACCACCCATTTGCCGATGCGGGAAGCCATACGCGCCGCACCAACAGACGACTTCGCCTTCGCGACGTTTCCTGCGCACGGCCTAGTCACGGTACTTGTCTTCGACCTTCGACGCGTACACCTTGATGCGCTCGACGCCGATGGCACGCAGGATCTTCGGCGACGGCGGGGTCTCGCCCGACCGCGCCTGGGACAGCTGCGCGTCGGTGCAGCCGATGGCCTTGGCAGCGTCGGTGTAGAACTTGAACTGATCCGTGTACCGCTGGATCTTGGCGAGGACTTCCTGCTTGGTGTAAACGATCATTGTGCTTCCTTCATCGGGAACGGGACGATATTGAGTTGGCGGGCCTTGAGCGTCGGAAGCTGGCGCTGATAGCGAAGTCCGCGGCTCATGCGCTCGTGAGTGCTGTTGACGGTAGCGGCAGTGCGCCACCACCAGTGATCGCGCGTGAGTTGGTGCTTCATCCAGAACGCGTTGTCAGCGGGCGGGGAGAAGATCATCTGGTGATACGCCTGCCACCGGGTCGGCGGGAAGTCGACGTTCTTGAGGTGGTACACACGGGCGCGCACGATTGCCAGGCGCCGCTCGTATTCGGCCATGCGCAGGAAGTTGTCGCGGCGTTGGTCGGTGAAGGTCAACCCGTATCCGGTGGGCTTCTTCTCGGGCATGTAGTGCGAGACGACCAGGGCCGCGGCGCACACCAGCAGCAGGATCACAATGGACATTCGACACCTCGACGGATCAGTTCACGGCGGATGATGTCGACCATGTCGCCGAGCGCGGTGTGAAGCTGCGCGAGCAAGGCGGCGGTCGGCGTCGTCTGCACGACGGTTGAGTGGACGGCGATGAACTCTTCGCGGATCACGGCTGCGACCCGCTGCGCAGGGCGGCGGCGATGGCTCGGATGGCGATGCAGACGTCTTTCCACCCCGCGGGCAGCGGCTCATGGCTGCGAATCCTGCTTGCGGTGTCGAAAAGGTGCCCGCTCTCGTATTCCGCCGCCAGAAACTCCCGTGCCCGCTGTTCGATGCTCGCCCCATCCACGGCCACGGGCTGCTGCGCGGCCGGGGCGGGCTGCGGACGCGTGTATAGCGTGCGGACCTCATAGCCTGCATCCCGCGCGATGGGCAGCTGTTGCTCTGTGGTGTCCTGCCACTGCGAGCTAAGATTGTGGCGGAACTGTCGCACCACCTCCCCAGCCGGGGCAGCCTCCGGCGCGGTATCTCCTTCCATCGCGGCTTGCTCTGCATCGGCAGTCGCAGCGGCGAACTTGTCACCGTCATCCGGCGCGGCAGGGAAGTCCTCCGGCTTCACACGCCAGCATCCAGGCACGCCGCCGTACGCCAGCCGATGCCCTTCCTTGCTCACCAGCGAGCCGTCATCGGTGCAGCGCTTGAACGCTACGACCACGTCATCCGGCCCCTGCAAGCGCGACTGAAACGCCACGTTCACGTCGTAATCCTCGGCGATCACGTCGCCGGGGAACACCTTGCTCACCAGGGCGGTGCCGCGCACGGCGTCTTTGACGCGGATGAAGTGCACGGGCTTCGTCGGCATCGGTACGGGCTTGGGCGTTGCCAACGCTTCGATACGATCGGCCCAGGCGACCAACGTCGGCCAAGCGTAGCCGCCGACTATGCAGTTGCGCATCTCGTCGGCGACCTTGTGGAAGCTGTCGGGCAGCATCACCTCGTCGTGGATCACCGCCGCGCCGGGCGTTGCGGCTGCGCTCTCCCAATCCTTGAACGCTTGCAGCGGGGTCGACTGCAGTCGGCTCGACGGCGGGAAGACGTAGACGTTAAGCGCGTCGAGCAGCTTGCGCACCACGTCGGTCTTCGAGTAGCCCACGGCCTCCGTGTCGCCGCGGATCAACTGCCGCAGCGTGTGGTCCAGGCTCATCGGCGTGTCGAGCGCCTTGTCGATCGCGGCGTCGGGTATCTGGTCGATGTTCTTGTCCATCACTTCGTCTCCCTGATCAGCCGCGCTTGCTTGAGGATGTCGGTTTCAAGGTGCACTAGGTCCGTATCGCATGCGGCGTGGCGTTCGTACTCCGTGAGCATGTCGGCGATCAGTTTGCGATCGTACGGTACGGCGCTCACTTCACGAAACGCGCTCATGACCACTGCCTGTTGCCGCTTGTTGAGGTGCGGCTTGATCTGCTTGTGGAACTCAGCCTCCATGCTCATGCCATCAACTCCCGGATCTTCTGCATCGCTGCAGTCTGGTTGTCGACGCCGAGCGCCTTCCACATCTGGACGCACGCCGCGTGCGTCAGGTGCGCGCCTTCGCCGCCGTAGCCTTTGAGCGCGCCCTGGTAGAGGTCGAAGACAGCGTCGACTTGTTCTTGCTGGCGGCGCCGCATGGCGACGTACGCGGACAGCGGCATGGTGACCGTCTCGACGATCGGGCCGTGGGTGCCGCCGCCTGCGTCCTTGACTTCCTGCAGGATGGCGTCGTCATCGAGTTGCATCACTCCACCTCCAAGGCCGCGTCGATCTTCGGCAGGAGCGCCGACACGCGCGAGTCGACCACGGTCCAGGGGCCGGTCTGCGTGCGGTGCGCGAGAAGCGGGAACTCGCTCTTGCTTTCGCCGCCCGGCGCGTACCGCATGGAGCGCAGGCCCAAGACCTCGATGTCTCCGTCGCCGAGCGCCTTGCCGATGAACGTGGTGGCCGTGCCGAGCACGTCGACTACAACGACGTGCGCGTCCACTTCGCGGAACACGTCGGGCCCGATCGGCAGGGCGAGATTGAGGGTGGTACGGCGCTGCGCGGACATCAAGTCCTGGGCCGTGACGGCAGGGGCTTTGTCGGCGTGCATCAGCGGCTCCGGTAGACGGTGATCGACAGCACCGAGAACACGCCGCGCGCTGCCTCGCCCATGCTGCGGTCGAAGCTGCGACGGACACCGACTGCAGCGAAGTGCGTGCGCTGCGGCCGGTACTCGTCCTGCACTTCGCGCTCGACCTCGACGACGGCGTCCGCGAGGTTAGCCAGGGCGCGGCTTTCGCCGTGCTCGTGCTCTTCGCCGTCTTCGTTCGGGTTGTTCTCGCCGGTCAGCACATCGTTGATCGAGCGGAGCATCGCAAGACCGGAAGGGTCCGGCGACACTGGCGGCTGCGAGACCTTGGTGTAGACGCTCGTGGTGAACTCGCACGACTGGCCTACTTCGAGCGCCGTCAGGCGCTCCTTGATGCGTTGTTTCTTCATTGGTTCTCTGCCCGAGAAGTGGTTGGTACGGGGCCGACGATAGGGCAGTCTTTTCCGGTTGTCAACAACTATCTTTTCCCGAGTCCGGCAAGGCCCGCGAAGTCCGGCCAGCCTCGCAAAGTCCCGGCCGCGCGGCGCGACACCGGCCAGGCTCGCAAAGTCCCGACGAACGCTGGCGCGGCAAAGTCCCGACGAACGCCAGGGCCGCAAAGTCCGGGCTCGACTAACGCCAGGGCCGCAAAGTCCCGGCGAACGGCGGGGTCTGCAAAGTCCCGCGGCCAGGTCGACCAGGCGCTGGCTTCGGCCAGGCGAGCGTGGCGGGCGCGGCGAGCGCGGCGAGCGCGGCGAGCGTGGCGAGCGTGGCGAGCGCGGCGAGCGCGGCGAGCGCGGCGAGCGCTGCAGGCGTGGCAGCTGCAGACGCATATAGGGAGCGCTGCAGGCGTGGCAGCTGCAGGCGTATAGGGAGCGCTGCAGGCGTGGCAGCTGCAGGCGTATAAGGGAGCGCTGCAGGCGTGGCAGCTGCAGGCGTGGGGCGTAGCGTCCTGGTCGCCGGAAATTATTTTTCCGAATACCGGGAAAAAGGCTTGACGCGGCCTTTTCCTATCGTCGACAATTCGCCTACGCCAACCGCAAAGGGAAACCGCACCATGAAAACTGACCGCGCCGCGCAGCCTTCCCGCATGACAGCATCCGACCGCATCCGCCTTGCCGGCAACGTCAAGCCGCGCAACGTCTTTCCCGTAACACGCGCGCTGAAATGGGCGGCCTTGCTTGTCGCCGTTGTCGTGATCGCGTCCGAAGCCGTGAAGGTGATGGCATGAGCGCCTCGCCGGCTAGCGTGCTCGCGGGATACGCGCAGGATACCGGCGCGTTCCGCGTAAGCAATAAAGGGGCGTCCGAACTTGCGGATGCGTGCGCCGCCGTAGCCGAGTTGATCGGCGCCGTCGCGCTCGTTGTTGAGTTCATCGACGGCGCGCACGGGGAGCCGGGCGAGATTGGCTGCAAGGCGGAAGACGACCTCCGCGCCGCCCTCGCCCGCGTAGGGGGTGCGAAGTGAGCGCCCTGCTGCGTTACTTCGCCGACGCCGTGCTTGCGCGTGACGCGTCCGCGCCGCTCGCCGCTTCCGAATCGGAACTGTTCGATTGGCTGGAAACCGGACACGCCGACGACGGCGACACGCGCGCCGCCGTGCTTGACTACATCGTCATCCGCGACGGCGCCGGTAATGACCCGGACCTTGCGACCCATCGCGCGGACCTTGCCGCCGCCTACTATTGGGGCCGCGTGCTCGCCGCGCTTGAACTCGCGTCGGGCTCGCCCGCCAATGACGACGATCGCGGGATGCAAACCGCGACCGCGCGCGGCTTGCTGGCGTGGGTTGCCGACTTGCGCGACCGCGTCGGCCTTTGTGTCGACGACATGGAAACGGAAATTCTGGATTACATCGGCGAGCGCGACACGGAACGCGCGCTGTCGATTGTGGCGCCGCTCGCACCGCAAGGCTGGAACGTGCAACCATTTGACCCGCGCGGCATGGCGATTGCCGGCGCGGAGATGCACAACCCGGAAGGCACGCATTGCGTCGGGCTTTACGTCGACGAAATCGGCGCGTGGGAAGTCGCCTATAACGACGAACGTTGCGTTACCGAAGGCGATAGCGTCGACGATGGCGACGGCGGATCGCAAGGCCTTGACGAAACATGCGCGACCGCGGCCGTTCGCGAGCGTCTCGCCGCGTGGGGTGCAGCGTGAAGTGCTGGCAGTTGCACAGCGTCGACGGCCGCGCCTTTACTTATGACCTAGGCCGCGCGGAGGCTTCGCTAGTCGACCCGCGCGCCGGCTACGTTTACGATTCGCGCGAACATGCGATGTCATCGCAGCTGGCGGCCGAAGCGTTGACGGGCGCCGACCTTGACCCCCGCGAAGTGACGTTGTAGCAGGGCAGCTAGGGCGCCTGCAGGACGCGGGCGCCGTGGCGGCAATGTTGCCGGCTCGGAGGGTAAGGCATGAAACGATATATTTTCGTCGCGGATGGCGTCCTGCCAATCATCGCATTCGCCGACGACAAGCGCGGCATGCGCGCATACGTGCGCGATCTGCTAGGCCTGCGCGAACTGCCGCGCCATTGCGTCGCGAGGATCGCATGAGCGCCGGGGCCGAGCGAATTGGTCGCGAGCTGACCGAGGCCCGCGACGCCGTGCGCGAGCTGATCCGGCTGCTGGAGCGCGTTCAATACGTCCGTTTGCGTCTTACCGGCAACGCAAAGGCGCAAGCGTGGGACAAGTTGGGGCGTGAGATAGACGCCGCCATCACCCGCGTGGAACCGCAGTCGTGAGCGGCCATACCTTCGCCGTGGAAAACGGCGCCGTCGTCGTGCGCGAACCGGCAAACGCGGATGGCAACATCGTTTGCACGCTTGCCGGCCATCCCGACCACGACGCCACGACCCTCCAAGCCGCGTTCATTTGCGCGGCCCTTGACAAGCTGCAGGCCGTCTATGCAAACGATTAGCGAACTATGGGCCGTGCGCCTGGAACGCGCCGCGCGCCGCAACCGGAACGCACGCGCCGCCGTTGTCTTTCTTTCCGTCCTGATTCCATATCTTTATTGGAGCGCCACGTCGTGAGCCTTTATCGCGTTTTCACCCGATCCGCCACTAGCTTTGAAACGTTCGCACGCGCACGAAAGCGAACCGTTCGCAGCGGCTTGACCTATGCGGAAGCGCAGCAGTATTGCCGGCGCGAAAACGAAAACCGTACGCCTGCGCAAGTCAAGCGCGGGTTCAAGCATGAATTCGAGGTGCAATGATGAAAAAGCAAAAGGCAACGCTTCCCGCCACGGCCGTCCAAAACGGCAAAAATTACGGCGGCGACAAAGAAATGACGGACACGTTCAACCTTGTCGTGTACTCAAAAGGCGAACTTTTCACGGCCGTAACGTTGCGGCTTTACATGGGTCGCAGTCGCAGCGCATCCGTTGTCTACGCATCTTTGTGGTGCAACGGCGGCAACTTCACCGCTGGACACGGTAGCGCGGGAGGTTACGGGTACTGCAAGCGCAGCGCAGCCGCTGGCGACGCCATCCGCAATGCGGGCATCCGCCTGGAGCAATCAATTTCCGGCGTAGGGATCGGCGCGGTACACGAAGCGCTAAAGGCAATCGGCCGCGCGATGGGCTATCGCAAGTCAATCATTGTGGAGAACTGAGCAATGGACAAGAAAAAAGAAACCCGCGCCGACCTTCGCCGCAAGGTGATGGAACTCACGGCGCAGCTGGCAAGCTCTTACCATTTCGCAAGCGTGACGCTGCACAAAGCGGGCGACTCGCTTACCGCCAGCGGCGCGCTTTTGCAGCTGCACGCGTTGGGCGGCCGTGAGCTTATTTGTCCCGTCGTCATCCGCGACGGCCTGAGCGCCGACACGATCGCGGCGTTGCAGCGCGACATTGCGCGCAGCTACACGAGCGCAACCGAACTCAAGCCGAAGAAGGGCGCGCAGGCATGAAAAACATTCATCTTCATCGCTTCGGCGCCGACGTTGCAATCTCACTACCGGGCAACGGCGAGACTTGCTATATGTCCGCAAGCGAAGCGCGGCAAGTCGCGTGCGCCCTGGTCGACTGCGCCCGCGACATTGCCGCGCGGCCGTTCGTTAGCTCCACGTTCAACAATCGCGGAATCACACTTGCGAACGGTGGCGCGCGTCCCGCAACGCCGAAGCCGCTGCAGGTAACGGCGACCCTTACGGATACGTTCGGAGGCGAGGCTAACTATGCGTGGACGCGCCGCGCCAGCTTCGTCATGCCGGCCGGCGCTTCCGACCTGGCAATCGTGCGACGTGCGAAAAAAGAATTGCAGCATGACTGCAGGACGCGAACGGAACGCGACGGCACGGACGGTTTCGTACTTCGCAGCATCGGCGAATGCACAATCGCTTTCATCGAGGTGACGGCATGAAAACGTGGACGGAAAAGACAATCGAGAAAATCCGCGCGAACGCATGGACGGAATCGGAGATGCGATCGGCGCGACGCATCATGCAAGGCGCGCTTAACGAGCGAACGCAACAAGTTAAGGTAACAGCGCGCGACGCCGTGCGCGTCCTGGAGGCGATCGAGGAATCGCAGCCTTTCGTTTCCGATGATCAACGCGACAAAGGCGCGGCGCATCTTCGCGCGCTGGCGTTCCGTAAGGACGGCACGCAACGGCAGACGCGCGACGCATTGCAGCTGCGCGCGGCCGACCTTGACGCCATCCGCACGTGCAAGGCCTTCCGCCTGGTCCGCTTCGAGGAATTGGAGCACGGCCGATGGGTGACGCTGCTCCCCGTCTACCGTTGCATCGGCGAACATGGCGCCTTCGCATACATGGCGCCATCGTGGCAATCGGGCTATCGTTTCGAGGTGATCCGATGAACCTTTCCAGCCGGATCAAAATCGCGGAGATGCTTGCACGCATCGCGCGCAACGTCGGAGGTGCGGAAACGGGCATTTCCCACGAGCGCGGGTCAACTTATGTCCGCTGCAGGTTCCCGGCCGTGCGCGTTTCTTTCGACATAGACGACAAGCTGCAAGGCGGGATTCTCGCGTCCTGGCATGGCGCGGATCGCGATTTGTCGCCGCTGGCGTTTGACAGCGTTAACGAATGCCACAAGCGAAAGGCGACGCTATACGGCGCCGACCTGAATTCTTTTGCGCACAAATTTGATCGCGCTTGCCGCATGGTCAAAGACGGGAGGGCCTACGCATGAAAACCTTCAAGAATTACGCTGAACTGCAGGCCGCGCTTGCACTACCCGCGGAGGCGCCTGGCGCGTTCCGATTCTTCCCGGCTTACGGGCCAGCGGCTTTCCGCTGCAGTGATTGCGGCCATGCAATGCTGGACACAAGCGAAGGCGCGCTTACGCCCGGATACGCGCTTACGCGCACCAATGAAATGATCTGCTATCCGTGCGCCGATAATCGCCAACGTGCAGAAATTCGTGACGCGGCCGGCCCGTTCTACGCATACCTAGCGTGCGACGGCAAACGCGTCACGACCTGGACTGGTGGCACGCTCGGCGACGTTTCATCGCTCGGCGTTTCGCGCAGTGGGTGGCACGGTTCCGAAATTGCACGCTTCCATGTGCGCGACATCCACGGCCAATGGTGGCAAGGTCGCGGCGCCGGGCGTGGCGTGGCTTGCACGTTGCGCCGCATGAAATCACGGAGCCCGCAAGCATGAGCACGCGCAAGCGTCACACGGTATGCAAGGCCGGCGCAGCCGTCCGGCTCCACGGGTACGCGCCCGCGCGCGTCCTGGCCGTCTTCGTGCGCGCGGGCGAGTCTGGCGTATGGGCCGAATGTCGAATCACGGCGCGCGGCCCCGACTGGAAAGCCGGACAAGTAGGCCCGCACGGATACCGGCCGGGCCAGCTTGTCTACGTGCGTGCAGGGGACGCCGTGCCGCGCGACATCATCCGCGTATCGCGTCAACGCATGGGCGCGCTTGTCTGGCCGTCTTTCGACATCCGCACGACGGGCGAATATCTCGACACGCCCCCAAGCGTGTCATCCGGAAACGCGCTTGCCGCATTGCTCGCCGCGCATAGTGCCGACCCGCTCGCAACTTCGGAACTGCACGCACTAGCTGCGCGCTTGCGAGGTGACGCATGAAACGCATTATTGAATGGGGCGCATGCCTCTATATCGCGTGGCTGTTCGTGCCGCCACTGCTAGACGCGGGCCTATGGATAGCGTTGCCCGTTACTGCCGTCCTGGTGCTGGTATTCAAGCCTAACACCTAGCCTGCAATCCGATGATCGAGCCCGCCTATATGGCGGGCTTTTCTTTGCGCGGATCTCACGCAGCGCACTTAGCGCATGGCCCCTACGTGCGCGCCTAGCGCATGGCCCCTACGTGCGCGCCTAGCGCATGGCCCCTACGTGCGCGCCTAGCGCATGGCCCCTACGTGCGCGCCTAGCGCATGGCCCCTACGTGCGCGCCTAGCGCATGGCCCCTACGTGCGCGCCTAGCTCGCGATCGCATGCCCGCATGACGGGCTATCCCTGCTACGTGATAGCGCGCCTGGCACGGCACGGGCGCGTCGCCGCGCGCGGGACTTTCCTTTTATCGGAGGGCAGAAAAGGTACTTCCGGGTGGGCGGGGCGGCTACCGCGGGGGACGCTGACCGCGGTATTCGACTATTTTCACTTTTTCATGCGTTTTCTCCCGCGTTTCCGGCCATCGGAAAGGAAGATGCGCGGTCAAACCGTACGGATCTGTGCGCGATCGTACTGAAATCTGTTTCCGACGCCCGGAAAACGGGCCTGGATTCCCCCAATAGGGGGTTTCGGCACCCCTATTGAGGGCATGCTGTAAGCCCATGATTCGGCTAGAGTTTTCGGCGTCTTTCCTCGGGCATTCCCTTATTCCCTCAATTCCGGAAGTCGTACCCTATACGTGGGGCGCAATTTGCGTATCACCCATTCACTTCATACATACGGACTGTTGTTATTGAGGGAATTGAGGGAATGAGGGAATAGAGGATAGAAGGAATAGTGAAATCAAGCACTTAGGAAATTCCCTCAATCATTCCCCCAATAGCGGATTGAGGGAATCCAACCCTGGCACCCGGCCGCCGAAAACCGGCACCGCGTAAAACGCAACGTACGGCGCTGTGTGGCCCGTCCGTTGCCGGAGGCCCCTCGGGTAGTCAAAAGGTGTGGGCGGGCCGCACGCGCAGCCCTGTGCGGCCTAGCGTAGGGGTACGAAGTGGCCCCGGAGCCAGGCCGATCGGAGGTGCGCCGCGGTGCCGGCGTCGTAGGCGATCAGGACGGAAGGCGCCCCGCCGTTGGCACGGGCCTTGGTGCCGTCGACGTAGTGGAACGTCAGGCGGCCGCGGAGGAACAGCAGCCCATGCGCGCGCTGCCACACCTTCTCGAACGTCTTCGTCTCGGTGCGGGCGAAGATCAGCGCGATCGCGTTGCCGTGGTCGGCGCAGCGGTCAAGCCACGCACCGGACTTGTCGTCATACGGTGGATTGCACCAGACGCGGCCGAACCACGGCTGCGCCAGGCCATCGTCCTCGATCGTGTAGTGGTGCCACGCTGTCGGCCAGGGCCGCTCGATCGGGCTGCACGGGTCGAGGTCGAAGGGGCCGAGTTCGTCGACCAGCCACTTCGGCGTCAACCACTCTTCGTGTCCGCCGTGCACCTGGTGGCCGGCGATGCCCTTAGCCACGGGGCTTGTCGTGCCAAGGTGCTTTTTCGGCGCCGGTTAGGCGGACGATGTAGCAAGGCACCGTGTCCGTAACGTACTCGACGGAGAAGGGGAACCCGTTCTGCAGGCAATGGTTGATGACGAGCCTCGCCGTCGTGCCACTCGGGCTGATGTGTTCGCCGCTGTCCATGAAGGGCACGATGATGCTGCGTTGTCTTTGGCGGCCCATTCGAAGATTGAACGGGAGGAATACGCCTGTGTGGTCTGCCATGTCAGTCTCCAAACCCATCGTCGAAGTCCAGCATCAAACGGATCTTCGCGAGGTGTTCGTGCTTGTGGCCCGAGAACGCTTCCGAGTGCCGCGTGTAGAAATTGAGGTTTTCGCTGCCGAGCCCGCCAAGCCGGAACTTGCCGATCAGGGCGAAGCCGGCGCGCGACAGCAGTGCGCCGAACGTGCGCGATGGCAGCGACCCGAGGAACGTACTCTCGCGCAGCTTCTTCGTGTTGAGCAGCAGATCGCTGAGTTCGGGGTCGCCGTTGTTGATCGAGCTTTCCAGCGTTTCGAGGTCGTCGCCGGCTTCGCTCGCGTCGCGCATCTCGTCCTTCGCGTCGGTGTGCGGCGCGTGGCCCTTGGCCTGGAACTCGTCGCTGAGGTGGCGCGTCAGGAACCAGTGTCGGATCACGTCGGCGTTGAAGGTGATCGCGTTGTAGAGGTCGGTGAAGTAGTCGGGGTTCGCGGCGCGGAAGCTGTCGATGTGGCTCTTGGTCTGGAACGACGTGCGCAGGATGTAGTAGCGGCGGTCGTTGTTGTTGATCGGCAGCGCGTCGGGGTAGTTGGTGAACATCACGTAGTTGGTGATATTCGGGATGTTGTACGCGTCCTTCTGCATGCGCCGGATCGGCACGGTGCGGTTGGTCACGTACTCCTTCATCTTGTCGAGGATGTCGAAGCGGTTGGTGTCGTGCAGGCGCACCTCTTCGATGAAGACCATCTTCTTGCCTTCGGCCCACGAGGTGAATTGTTCCTTGAGCGAACTGCCGCTGACCGATCGCACGTTCTCGCCGCCGATGATCGACGCCATCAGGTCGGACATCCACGTCTTGCCGGCACCGTCGACGCCCTGGATCAGGATGCCCCACGTGATCTTTTCGGAGAGGAACTGCACGTTGTAGGCGAGATAGTCGAGCAGCAGCGCGCGCTCGCGGGCGTCGGGGAACAGGATCTCGAAGTGCTTCTCGACGGTGCGGATCGCCAGGTAGTCGTCCGGCGTGGTCGGCTGCTTGGCGATCGGCATCGACGACTCGTCGAAGGTGTTGACGCACAGGTTGCGGCCGACGTGGATGAAGCGGCTCTCGCCGGGCATGTACAGGTAGTCGTAGACCTGGGGGATCTGGAACAGGTTGAGGGCAACGTCGCTGGCCTTGCTGGCTGACGCTTCGCCCTCCTGCCGCTTTGCGTCGTCGAGCAGGTAGCGGCCGAAGGCCATGTCGAAGTTAGCGCGGTTGAGTTCCTGTCCGTTTTCGGTGTTGAAGAACGCGCCGTACCGCGACACGAAGACCCACCCTTCGCACCACTTCGGCAAGTCGAGCACCGTCATCTCGGCTTTCGGCTTCGCGGCATTGATCATCTTGCGCACGACTTCCAGCCGCGGCCGCACTTCCGTCAGTTCCTTCGCGCGGTCCTGCAGGCGCTTGCACGCGATGTCGTTCTGCAGGTCGGTCGTGATGACCTTCGCCAGGCCCTTGAGCACGTCGCCGAACAGCAGCTTCGAGTCGGGGCACCCGTCGACGCGGCGCAGTGCGACCTCGAACGTCTTCTCTTCCTCGTGCCGCTTCTGTTCGTTCGCCTTGTAGATCAGCGTCGCGAACGTGGCGGTGTCGGGGCCGTGGCCCATCGACGACCAGCGCCGGTTGAGGTCGGTCGGTTCGTACTTCGTGCTCTTGGACGCCCACTCGTGCCACAGCTTGAGCCCGGCCTCTTCACCCTTGAACTGGTGGTGCAGCGCCATGCCGACCGTCAGGTACGTGTCGTAGTCGGCGTCTTCGTTGGGGAGGTAGTCGAGCGTGTCGAGCACCTTCTCTTCGGTCAGCACCAGCACCGGCTTGTAGCGCTCGAACGCGTCGGTGTCGTCGAGCAGTTCGCGCGCACCGCTGCGGCGCTTGCGCGTCCATCCGCGCACCTTCGCCATCGCCTCGAACTTGTCGAGGATGATGTCGGCCTCTTCGGGCGACAGCGTCGGCAGCGACGACACGGGGCACGTCAGCGGCTCGTCGAGCGATGTCCAGGTGTAGTCCTGCCCGGTGTCGGGGTGGATGCCGTAGGCGACGAACTGTTGCCCGTGCCCGAGGATTTCGACGCCGTGATCGCGCTTGCCGTCGTTGTAGACGCACGACATCTTGCGGAACGGGCGATCGGTGCGGAACACGAGCAGGCGCTTCGGCGCCTGGCCGACGCGCACGCACGTCTCGCCGAACTCGCGCAGCACCCAGGCTTCCATCGCCTCGGCCATCGTCGCGTCGTAGATGTCGAGGTCGACCGTGGGGGTCTCCTCGCAGAGAATGCCGATGTTGCCGTTGCGGTAACGGCCAGCCGCCCAACGGCGGATGTCACGCTCGGTGGCGTTGAAGTTTTCCCAACCGTCCTCGACCGCGCGCTTGTGGCCTCGTGGGATCGGGATGATCCGATACCCGTTTTCGAGCAGCTTTAGCCCCCTGTCGAGAAAGTTCATGCGCCCACCAGCCGGTCGAAGTCGATCCACTTGCGGCCGAAGCGCTTGAGCAAACGACGGCACGGCTTTGCCGGGATGCGTCCGTTGCGTATCCACTGGCCGAGCGTTGTTTCGTGGAGGTCGAACTCGTCGGCGAGCGTGGACAAGCTGCCGTACCGCGGGTCGAGGATGAGCGCGCACTGGCGCAAAGTGAGTGACACGAAGTCCTGACGGGTTAGGTCAGGCGGTGCGGAAAGCGGCTTCATCGGCCCGAGTCTCGAATTGCGGAAATGTCTGTTGACAACGATATGGCGTTCCCGGTAGGGTGTCAACACGGCCAAGGGCGGAACCGCAAGAGGCCGTAACCATCAAACCAATTGGAGCAGTGCGTTATGTCCCTCGAAAAATCCATGCAGGAACTCGCCGAGTCGAACAACAAGCTCGCCGAGGCACAGAACAACCTCGCCGAAGCGCAGAACAACGTGGCTTCGCAGTACCAGGAAATGATCGCGTTCTTCGCCGCCAACGGCGTGCCGGCCTCGGCCTCGGCCGACAAGCCGGCCAGCAGCAAGCCCGAAGCCAAGGGCGAGACCGCGGCGCAGCGCAAGAAGCGCGAAGCCGCCGAGGCGGAAGCGGCCGCGGCCGCGGCGAAGGGCAGCGGTGACGGGTTCGACGATGACGATGCCAGCGGCGAGTCGACCGCGACCGAACTCACGGCCGACGACGTGAAGAAGAAGCTGTTCGAGGTCAAGGACAAGTTCGGCGACAAGTCGTTCGCGCTCGAAATCATCGCCGAATACGGCTACAAGGCGCTGCCCGACATCCAGGAGAAGGACTTCGACGCGATCTACGCCGACGCCGAGAAGGCGCTCAAGCGCAAGAAGTAAGCAACACGCGTCCTCCCTTCGGGGAGGGCGCTTTGATGCACGCCCTGCGAGAGGCCCCGTACCCTCCACCTTTCGGTCGGTTTCTTGCGCAAGGCGCGGCCTCGATGTTCTCGGTTTGCGAACACGTCAGTTCGTTACTGCGACAGCAGACTCCGAGTGAGAGCAGGGCGTGCATCAAAGCGTTTTGATCGGGGCGACTTCGGCGCTCTGCGACGAAAGTCGGGCATGAGGGCCGCGCTGTCTAAGACGGGCGAAGAGCATGCAGGCAAGGAAGCGCCTCGATCAAAACGCTTTGAGGTGTGCCTGGCTAGTCCGCTAGGCCCGAGGCTACTGCGGAGGATCGCGCGCTAGAGCGCGACTTTAATTTCGGGCAGAGAGAAAACCGCAGGCCGGGCACACCTCAAAGCGTTTCGCGAAGCGCCTTGCGTCAACTTCCCTAACCCGGAGGCTGTTTCAGCGCAGGGCGCTTCGCGAAGCGGGAGGCGGTCGCAGGATACGCGACACCACTAACGAGGATGGGCGGAAATGACTACTGCATTCAGCGATCAGCGCCAGGCGACGTTCCATCACGTGAGTCACGGGCCTTTCGTTCAGGGCTTGCCGGCCAAGCAAGGGTTCTACTGGCTGTTGCGGTCGCCGACGTGTCCGGTAGGCGCGCAGCCCGCGTTGGTGCTGTTGGGCGATAGCGCGATGCGCGCTGTACGCTGCATGGTGTGGGGCGGTTGGGAGCCGCTGCCGTTGGACGATCCTTTCGTTACCGGGGCCTGGTATGCGCCGATGTGCCCGCCCGACTTGCCGGAGGTCGACTGATGGGTGTCGTGCTTTGGCTTGCGTTAGCGGGTTCGGCGCTCCGTAGCGCTTGGAGAGCGTTGCATGGCCGGTCATAGTCGTTTCGCGCCATCGGCCACCGAGCGCGAGTTCCAGTGCCCGCCGTCGTTCCTGCTCAACGAGGGGGCGCCCGACCGCCAGTCCTTCGACGCCGCGCATGGCACGGCCGCGCATCACCTGGGCGAGCTGTGCCTGAGCAACGACCACGACGCAGTCTTCTACGCCGGTTGCGTCATCGCAGTCACCGCGAAAGGCGACTGCCGCTTCGTGCACGAGAACGCGCCTCTGGTCGACGGGGAGCAGGGTTTCGAGGTCGACGACGAGATGGTCAACGCGGTGCAGTCCTACGTGGATATGTGCCGCGAGGTGCCGGGCGATCACTTCTACGAGGTGCGTGTCGAGCACACGAAGTGGTGCCCCGATTTCGACGAGTGGGGCGAACCGCTCGGCCCGCAGTACGGCACCTCGGACCACGTGTGCGTCAGCGTCGCCGAGAAGACGATCTACGTCGACGACCTCAAGTACGGCAAGGGCGTCAAGGTCTTCGCGACGAAGAACAAGCAGGCGACCAAGTACGCCCTCGGCACGATTGAAGAGAAGGCGTGGGAGTACGGGATCACCGACGACTGGAAGGTGGTGATCCGCATCGCGCAACCGCGCCTGGACCACTTCGACGTGTGGGAGACAACGGTTGGCGAACTGCTCGCATTCGGGCAGGAAATCAAGGAGCGCCTGTCGCTTGTGTTCGTCGAGGGGACGCCGTTCAACCCCGGCGAGAAGCAGTGCAAGTTCTGCAAGGTCGCCGCGCGCTGCAAGCCGCTGCACGACTATGTGCACGACCAGCGCGCGCTCGCCTTCGAGGACGAAGACGCAAAGCAGATGACATCGCCGCACCTCCTCAGCCTCGAAGACCTGGCGCAGGCGTATCTCCGGCACCCGCTGTTCGTGCTTCAATACGACGCCGTCGTGCGCGAGATACAGGAATCGCTCAAGGAAGGCGTCGAAGTGCCAGGCCTCAAGCTCGTCAACGCCAACACGCATCGACAGTGGACCGATGAACTGGCTGCCCGCCGCAAACTGCGCGAACTCGGCGTGCCGCGGGAGAAGATGGTCAAGGAGAAGTTCGTATCACCGAATCAAGCGGAGAAGCTGCTCGTGAAAGAGCACCGTCCGCAACTCGAATCGCTCTGGCGCAAACCGCCAGGCGGTCCCGTGATCGCGCTCGCGGATGACCCGCGGGACGCCTACACGGCGCAACAGCCGGAACTCGATGGCTTCGTAGACGAAGACTTCGACGACGGCTTCAACTAGGGAAAATCGGAAATGGCAAAGTCGAAAAAGAGTCTGCTCACGATCAAGGAAAACGGCGACATCATCATCAAGGAAGTGCGCCTGTCGTACCTGTACTGCTTCGATCCGCAGCAGAACGTCGACGACAAGGGCAACGTGACCCGGAAGTTCAAGTGCACGGCGATCATGCCGAACGAAACGCACGCGGACGAAATCGCCAAGCTGCAGGAACTCTTGCTGCAGCGGCAGAAGGAAGTGTTCAAGAAGCGCCTCCCCGCAGGCCAGCTGTGCTTGCGCGATGGCGACCAGTCGGGCAAGGACGAGTACGCTGACGCGTGGATCTTGGTCGCGTCGGAGAAGGAAGACAACCCGCCTGCAACGCTCGACCGCGACGGCCGCACGAAGGTCAAGAAGTCGGACGACAAGCTCTACAGCGGTGCGATCGGCAACGTGATGGTCCGCCTGTGGAACCAGGACAACTCGTACGGCAAGCGTATCAACGCGAACTTCCTGGGCGTGCAGTTCCTCGAACACGGCGAGAAGTTCAGCAGCGTGGAGCGCCCGGCCGCGGACGAGATGTTCGACGACGAAGGTGGCGGCGTGGCGGGCGACGGCTTCGACGATTGACAAGTCGACCGGGAGTCCAGTAGGGTGAGCCTCGCCGCGCCATGCGGCTAGGTTCCGCCCGAGCCGGTGCCCCGGTCTTCGCAAGAAGGCCGGGGCATTTTTCGTTTGGAGCCACCATGCACTACTACAACGAGATTGACCCCTACTGCGCACAGTGGTTGCGCAATCTCATCGACGCCGGGCATTTGCCGAAGGGGCACGTGGATGTACGCAGTATTGTTGATGTTCAGCCGGATGATGTCGCCGGCTATGCGCAAGCGCATTTCTTCGCAGGCATTGGCGGATGGCCGCTCGCCTTGCAACTCGCCGGGTGGCCCGAAGACCGGGAAATCTGGACAGGGTCTTGCCCCTGCCAGCCGTTCTCGCAAGCAAGCAAAGGGGCCATCGGACTCGCTGACGACCGGCACTTGTGGCCGCACTTCCATCGGCTCATCCGCGTCCGCCGCCCTGCAGTCGTTGTTGGTGAGCAAGTTGCAAGCAAGGACGCAGAGCCTTGGCTCGACCATGTACTCGCTGACCTGGAAGCCGTGGACTACGCCGGGGCAGCGGTCGCTTTCCCGTCTTCGAGCATCGGTGCGCCGCACATCCGAGACCGCACTTACTGGATGGGTTACGCCGACGACGCGGGACTGGAAGGACTCGGGGGCGGACATCGCGCCGCGCAAGGACAACGGCAAGCAAAGATTCGACCAGCTACCGCGGCAAGCGGTGCTGTGCGGTTGGCCGACGCCGGTATCGAAGCCCCAGGGCCGCGGCGAAGATCCGATGGCGAAGATCCGTCGCGGCATGAATCCGGGGCTGGACCCCGCGGACGCGGCGCAGCTATGCAACAAAGGCCCGGCCCGGTTAACGGCCCGTGGCGAGTTGCTGACTGGCTCTTCGGCCGAGATGGAAAGTGGCGGCCTGTTGAACCCGGAACATTCCCGTTGGTTGATGGCTTTTCCGGGCGCATGGAGCGACTGCGCGCCTACGGTAACGCCATTAACGCGAGGCAAGGCGCGGAGTTCATGCGCGCGGTGATGGAGTGCACGCCGTGAGGGGCAACCCTTGGAAGAAGGTCGTCTTCTCCGCTGACTGCGACGAGGACGGCAACTGCCCGAATTGCGGCATTGACTACGGCGAGTGTGACTGCTTCGGCCCGACGCAGGACGACGTGGAGTACAAGTACGTCGACGGCGAACTCTACGCGAGGTGGGAGGAATGATCTTCCTCGACAACGACTTCGAGACCGTCAGCAAGGTCGACCTCAAGACGTGCGGCCTGGACGCGTACGCACGCGACCCGTCGACGCGCGTGCTGATGCTCAACTACCAGATTCACGACGAGTCGAAGGGAGCGCCTGGCCCGGTGCACGTTTGGCTCCCGCACGAGGAGCCGATACCGCCCGGCCTGCTTGCGATGATCCTCGACCCGAAAGTGCGCAAGGTCGCGCACAACGCGGCGTTCGAGATTGCCATCTTCAACCACGTGCTCGGCATCGCGACGAAGCCGCGCGACTGGTACTGCACGATGGTCATGGCGCTGGCGCTCGGCCTGCCTGGCAAGCTCGAATACCTCGTGCGCGACGCGCTCAAGCTGGACCGGAAGTATTGGAAAGATCCGGAAGGCGACCGGCTGATGCGCTTGTTCTCGTACCCGAGCAGCACGGCCACGCCCGAGTCTCACCCCGAGGAGTTCCGCAAGTACATCGGCTACGGCCGGCAAGACGTGGTGGCCGAAGCGAAGGTGTTCTCGATCCTGCGCCGTTACGTCACGAACATGGGGAAGCTGTTCGACGGGTGGTGCCTGGACCAGCGCATCAACCAGCGCGGCCTCCCGGTCGACCTCGGCTTCATCGAGTCGGCGCAGAAGATCGCCGCCGTATCGAAGGCTGAGTACCGCAAAGAGATGGACGGCCGCACGGGGCTCAAGAACTCCAACTCGACGCAGCAACTCTTGCCGTGGCTGGAGGAGCGGGGCTACCCGTTTGCGTCGATCGCAAAGAACCGTGTCGGCATCGCGGTCAAGGACTTCGCCGACCGCGTCGACGACGAAGCGAAGGAACTGCTCGCGCTGCGCCTTGAGTCGAACAAGACGAGCCTGGCGAAGTACGACGCGCTCAAGCGTGCGTCCCGCCGCGGCCGGTTGCGGGGCACCTACCAGTATTACGGCGCTGCGGCGACAGGGCGCTACGCCGGCCGCATTCTCGGCCAGAACATGCCGCGGCCCGCCGACTTCGTCGAGGACTACCTCGGCGAGGCGCGCGACATGATCGCGCGCGAAGACCTCGACGAAATCAAGATGTTTTTCGGCAAGCCGCTGGAAGTGTTGTCGTCGTCGATTCGTTCGGCGATCGCAACGCGGCCGGGGCGCAAGCTGATCGTGGCCGACCTTTCGTCGATCGAACTGTGCGTGATCGCGTGGTGGACGGGCGCGAAGTTCTGGCTCGACGTGGTGGAGAGCGGCAAGGACGCGTACAAGGCGTTCGGCGAGCGATGGCTGCAGGTTCCGTACGATCAGATCACCAAGTTCCAGCGCAAGCTCAGCAAGCCGCCCGCGCTCGGCTGCGGCTATCGCATGGGGCCGGGCCGCGAGGTCGGCGTCTACCCCGACACCGAGAAGACGGGCCTGTGGGGCTACGCGGCGAACATGGGCGTCGCCATGACCAAGGAGGAGTGCAAGGCGGCCGTCAAGGTCTACCGCGAGTTGTCCCCTGAAATCGTGCAGGCCTGGTACGACGTGGAGCGCGCGGCGCTGGCGTGCGTGGAGACCGGCGAGCCGCAGCGTGCGGGCATGCTGTCCTTCGACTTGCGCACGCCGTTCCTGCGCATGCGCCTGCCCTCGGGCCGCTACGTGCACTACTGCAGGCCGCGGATCGAAGAGGTCGAAATCGAGTACGAGGACGAAGACGGCAATGTCGTCGTCAATCGCAAGCTCGGGCTCACGTACGAGCGCCTGAGCCAGTCGTCGGGCAAATGGGTGCGGCGCAGCCAGCACGGCGGCCGGTTCGCCGAGCAGGCCACGCAGGCGATCGCCCTGGACCTCCTGCAGCACGGCATAGAGAACGCCGAGCGTGCCGGTCTGAACCCGATCGGCCACTACCACGACGAGCTTCTGTGCGAGGTTGACGCGGATAGTCCGCTCGGCGTCAACGACCTGGTTCGGGAGATAACCAAGCTCACCGATTGGTCTTTCGGCTTGACGCTGCGCGCGGAGGGGTACGAAAGTACCTTCTACCGCAAATGATTCCGTTCCTGCGCGTCCGAACGAAATGGAAGACGCCGATACACCGCTGGCTCGACATCTCGTCCGGGGTTGTCGATCTGATCTATTACATCGAGGTGTGAGGTGGTCAAAGAGTCGGTGCGGTACTTCGATCCTGACTGGTATGACGTTCTTCCGTTGGACTCGCGCCTGGCGAGGGACACGGTGGAGAGGGAGCACTACTTGCACAGGAAACCTACAGTGTCTTTTGCGTATGGCCTGTTTGACGGGAGGAAGTTGGTCGGGGTGGTTATTTTCGGCACGCCGCCGTCTCGGCACCTACAGGTGAGTGCGTGTCCGTCTGATCCAGCTTTGGTGTTGGAGTTGAACAGACTGTGGGTAGATGATTCGGAAGGGAAAAATGCGGAATCGTGGTTTGTGTCGAGGGCGCTGTCCGCGCTGCCGCCCAGGATCGTTGTCTCTTACGCCGACACCGCGCATCAACACGCGGGTTACGTGTACCGAGCGCTTAATTTCGATTATGCGGGGTGGACTGATATGGATCGAAAAAGCCCCCGTGTCGACTACGTGACAGACGGCAAGCACTCTAGGGCCACCTTCCGTAGCGGGGCCGGGGCGAAAGCAGTTAGGGTTCCGAGAAAACCGAAGGCGAGGTACTGGACCGTTACCGGGGATAGGCGGCAGAAAAAAGCCATGAGGGCAGTCTGCGCATGGCCGTCGCTCTCTTGGAAAGAGAAGCCGGTTCCGTTCGAGGATGGATTTGATGCGTAACCGTCAAAGCCAAAAAAGCGAGGTGTGAGATGGGTCTTGAGTCTATGATCGAAGACGACGCGCGCGTCTACATGGAGTCGCTAGGCGGCGTGTTGATGAAGTGGGTTTCGCCGGGCAACAAGGGCGTGCCCGATCGCATCGCATGCCACCCCAACTGCGGCGTGTTCGTGATGGAGTTCAAGGCGCCGAAGAGGACACTGCGCAAGAACCAGAACAGCATGTGCGACAAGCTCGCAGGCGCCGGCATGCGGGTGTACGCCAACGTCAGCAACATCAAGAAGGCGCGCGAGATTATCGAAGACGAGGTCAACCGCACTGGCCCTCGGCACGTCATCGTGAGTGGCCTGTGAGACAACGCAAGGAACTGCGCCCGTACCAGCGCGCGGCCATCGAGTTCGTCAAGCGAACGAAACGGTGTGGCCTCTTCATCGACCCCGGCCTCGGCAAGACCGCGATCACGACCACGACGTTCTGCGACCTGATCGACGATCTTGAGTGCGGCATGACGCTGATCGTCGCGCCCCCGCGCGTGGCGAAGAAGACGTGGCCGGACGAGTTCACCGCCTGGGCGCACACCTACGGCAAGACCTTCGTGCACATCACCGGAAGCATCGCGAAACGCCGTAGGTTGCTCAGGCGCCGTGTGTGCTTCCATGTCATCTCCATCGACATGCTGCCGTGGCTGCTCAAGGAGCTTGGCGGACACGCCCCCAACGCGCGCCTGATCAAGCAGTACCTTGAAGAAGGCGAGGAGGACAAGGCGGTCGAGGAAAACAAGTGGCTCCCGCCCAAGCGCATGCCGTACGACGCAATCATCATCGACGAGTCGTCGAAGGTGAAGACGCACAGCACCTCACGGTGGAAAGCGCTACGACTGATGGCGTTTCGCGTGCAGCGGTTCGTGCTCCTGACCGGGACGCCCGCCGCCAACGGCATGCACGACCTGTGGGCGCAGCTGTACCTCCTCGACCGTGGCGCGCGCCTGGGCCATACGATCACCGCGTTCCGGAACCGATGGTTCAAGGAAAATTACAACGGCCACGGCTACCGCGTCGAGAAGCACGCCGTCAGCATCATCGAAGAGAAGATCGCCGACATCGTCTTTACTCTGCGCGAAGAAGATTACGCGGACCTTCCGCCGCGCATGTACAACAACATCGTGCTGCAGTTCGACGAGGCGACGGCGAAGAAGTACAAGGAGTTCGAGCGCAGCTACTTGCTCGAACTGAACTCGGAAAAGAACCTGCTCGTACGCGACGGCGCCGCAATCAGCAACAAGCTGCAGCAGTTGGCGAACGGCGTCGTGTACGACGAGAAGAAAGAGGAGCATGCGTTTCATTCGGTCAAGCTCGACGGGCTGGCGGACCTGGTCGACGAAGTACAGGGCCAGCCGGTGCTTGTCGCGTACCAGTTCAAGTCCGACGCCAAGCGCATCCTCGCCCGGTTCAAGAAGGCTGAGATGTTCACCGACGACCCGCACGTGCAGGACCGCTGGAACCGCGGCGAAATCGAGATGCTGCTCGTGCACCCGAAGTCCGCGGCCCACGGCCTCAATTTGCAATTCGGCGGCAACGTGGCAGTCTGGTACGGGACAACATGGTCGTTGGAAGAGTACATCCAGTTGAACAAGCGGCTCCACCGATCCGGGCAGACCAAGACAGTGATGATCCATCACCTCGTCGTCGAAGGTACGATCGACGAGGACACGCTTGCGGCGTTGGGCTCCAAGAACGACATGCAAGAATCTCTCCTCAACGCGCTCAAGAAGCGCATCCAGAAGTACGCGAAAACATGAGCGCGAACGTAAAGTCGTCCAATGAATTGAAGATCGTCTACCAGGGCGCAACGGTCAGCGACCTGGCCGTGATGTTCGACATGAGCGCCAACGAAATCAATCGGCGCATTGTCGGGAAGGTGGCGCCCTGTGGCGTCGAGTCGAAGGTGCCGCGCTACCGCGTCCGCGACGCCGCGCCGTACCTGTGCAACGTCGTGTTCGACCCCGAGGAGTTCATTCGCAACCTGAGCCCCGCCAAGCTCCCCGCCGCGCTGCAGGACGCGTTCTGGAAGGGCCAGCTGAGCCGCCAGAAGTTCGAGAAGGACAAGGGCGACCTGTGGTCGACCCGGCACGTCGTCGAGACGCTGGCCGAGGTGGCGAAGACGATCCGCATGACGGTGATGATGTTCCTCGACACGCTCGACCAGGAGACCAACCTGTCGGACAAGCAACGGGAAATCGTGCGCAATCTCAGCGACGGCCTTCTGCGCATGCTGCACAAGGATCTCGTCGAGCAGTTCAAGGACTACGTGCCGCCGCCTGACGAGCATGGGCGTCCGATGAAGGAGGAAGACGAGCCGATCATGGTCATCGAGCGCAGCGAGGAGCATTTCGACGATGGGTTCGGCGATGACTGAGTACCGCAACCTCGCCGACCTCGTGTTCGAGATGGCCGAGATTTTCCGGCCGCCCGAGCGCCTGACCGTGGCGGAAGCGTCCGAGAAGTACGTCTACCTGCACAACCCGCCGCGCTACAGCGGCTACTACCTGCGCAGCGAAACGCCTTACATGGACGAGCCGATGGAGATGGCGATGAGCCGTGACTTCACGGCCGAAATCTTCGTCGGGCCTGCGCAGTCGGGCAAGTCGCAGTCGTTGGTGCTCAACGTGATGGCGTACATCATCAAGTGCAACCCGATGGATACGACGCTCTACCACATGAGCCAGAGCGCAGCGCGCGACTTCACCAAGCGCCGCGTCGATCGTATGCACCGCCACTCCAAGGCGATCGGCATGGAGGTGATGCAGGGGCAGCACGCCGACAACACGCACGACAAGACCTACAAGTCCGGCATGATGCTGTCTATCTCGTGGCCGTCGATCAACGAGATGTCGTCCAAGCCGATCCCGGTCGTGATGTTCACCGACTACGACCGCATGCCCGATGACATCGACGGGGAAGGCTCGCCGTTCTCGCTCGGCCAGAAGCGCACCACCACGTTCCGCAACCTCGGCATGACCATTGCGGAGTCGTCGCCGGGCCGCCCGATCGAGGAGGTCAAGGAAGACGAGAACGCCGACGAGCGCGAAGAGAGGGGCGAGCACGAGGCGCCCCCGTCGACGGGCATCCTCGGGCTCTACAACACGGGCGATCGTCGCCGTTGGTACTGGCCCTGCCCCGAGTGCGGCGAGTTTTTCGAGCCGTCGTTCAAACTGCTCACGTGGCTGTCGACTCGCGTCGTCGACGGCGTCAAGGTGCCGCTGTCGATCCCCGAGATGGGCGACACGGTACGCATGGCGTGCCCGCACTGCGGCGAGGCTATCGAGCATCGGCACAAGCACGACATGAACGCCAAGGGCGTATGGCTTGCCGAGGGCGAGAAGATCACCAAGGACGGCAACCGCTACGGCACGCCTCGCCGCTCGCGCACGGTGTCGTACTGGCTCAAGGGGCCAGCTGCTCGCTACGTCACGTGGGGCGAAATCGTGGTCAAGTACCTCGAAGCGATGCGGACCTACGAGCAGACGGGCTCGGAAGACGAACTCAAGGCGACGGTCGGCACCGACCAGGCCGAGCCGTACCAGTCGCCGCGCGACAAGAACGCGCGTACCGCCGAAGACCTCGAAGACCGGGCCAACAAGAACCTGCCGCAACGCACCGTGCCGATGAACGTGCGCGCGCTGTTTGCGACGATCGACACGCAGGGCAATCGGTGGGAGGTTCAGGTGCAGGGCATCCGTCCAGCTGACAGCCCGGAACGGCCCTACGACATCGTCGTCATCGACCGCTTCAAGGTCGAGAAGTCCGCGCGCCTGGACGCCGATGGCGATCCGCTGTGGGTAAAGCCGGCGTCCTACCCGGAAGATTGGGACTTGCTCGTGCCCGAGGTCATGGACAAGACCTACCCGCTGCAGGACCGCAACGGCCACATGAAGATCACGATGACCTTCTGCGACAGCGGTGGCGGCAAGGCGCGTAGCCACGACAAGAAGACCGACGACATCGACGAGGACATGAGCGTCACGTCCAACGCCTACAACTTCTACCGCCGCTTGAAGAAGCAGGGCAAGCACGAACGGTTCCAGTTGATCAAGGGCGATCCGAACCTGATGGCGCCACGCGCGCACCTCGAATACCCCGACTCCAAGCGCAAGGACCGCAACGCTGGCGCACGTGGCGAAATCCCCGTGCTGTTCCTCAACTCGAACTCGATCAAGGACACGCTCAACGCCATGCTCGACCGCACCGAGCCGGGCGGCGGGATGATCGACTTCCCCGAGTGGCTTCCGCGCAGATGGTTCGAGGAACTGACCGCCGAGGCCCGCGGCCGCCGCGGTTGGTACAAGCTCGGCTCCCGCCGAAACGAGGCGTGGGATTTGCTCTACTACTTCATCGGAGCCTGTATTTTCAGGCGTGTCGAGCGTGTGGACTGGTCGAGCCCGCCGCCGTGGCTGGCGCCGTGGGACGACAACCCGATGGTCGTTTTTGAAGGGGTGGTTGACAAAAAAGTCAAGCCGCTCCATCGTTTAGCCGACCTAGGGGCAGAGCTTGCGTGATCGTGCCCCTCACGAGGAGGCGGCAACGGTGGTACTCAGCGACGCGGATCGAACCAAGTACCAGGCCAACCTCGACGCCGCCGAGGCGGCATATCACTCCCTGATGATCGGCGGCGCGGCCGCCGAGTTCCGCGACCAGAACGGCGAGTCGATTCGCTACACGGCCGCGAACGCGTCCGGCCTCCTTCGATACATCAACTATCTGCGCAACCTGCTCGGGCTGTGTCCGTTCGCCGGAGTGAGCGTTGCGCCTCCCGCGGGAGTCATTTTCTGATGAGTGCGCAATCTCTCGTCGTCCAGCGCCCGGATAATCCGGGCGTCACCGTAGATGGGGTGCCGGTCAAGAACGCAGGCAACGGTGGCGCGTACGAAGGCGCCGACCGACTCGGCCGGGAGCTGATGACCTGGCAGCCCAAGATCACCACCGCCGATGGTGCTCTCGGCCGCAACGACAAGGTCCTGCTCGACAACCGGGGCCGCGACATCGTTCGCAACTCCGGTCAGATGCAGGGCGCGATGTACGTCCACAAGGACTCCATCGTCGGCACGCACTACCGGCTCAACTCCGCACCCAACGCACTCGTGCTCGGTTGGGACGAAATGCTCGTCGACGAGTTCCAGCGCGAGGTCGAGGCCAAGTTCATGCTGTGGGCCGAGGCCGACGAGAACTGGTGCGACGCAGCGCAGAAGAACAACTTCACCTCGCTGATCCGCTTGGCGATCGGTTGCGATTTCGTCGGCGGCGAGGTGCTGGCGACCTCGGAGTGGATTCGCGGTGGCGGACGCCCGTTCGCAACGTGCATCCAGATGATCGACGCCGACCGGCTGTCGAACCCGCAGGATCGCATGGACGATCGCTACTTGCGCCGCGGCATCGAGCACAACCGCTACGGCGTGCCGCTGGCGGCGCACATCCGCATGGCGCACCCGCGCGACAACAACGCGTACGGCGACCAGTTCAAATGGAAGCGCGTGCCGTTCCGCAAGGGGTGGGGCCGGCTGCAAGTCCTGCACATCCTCGAACAGATTCGCCCGGACCAGACGCGCGGCGTCGCCGACATGGTGGCCGTGCTGAAAGAAACGCGGATGGCGAAGTCGTTTCACGAGGTGTCTCTGCAGAACGCGATCGTCAACGCCAGTTACGCCGCGGCGATCGAATCCGAACTTCCGCCCGAGATGGCGTTCACCTCGATCGGCGCGAACAGCGCGGGCGAGGGGTCGTACACCACCGAGGCGATGTCGCTCCTGCAGGCCATCGCCGAGTATTCGCGCGGCGGCAAGAACCTCGAAATCGACGGCGTCAAGATCCCGCACCTGTTCCCCGGTTCCAAGCTCAAGCTGATGCCGGCAGGCACCGTGGGGGGCGTGGGCCAGAGCTTCGAGGACTCGCTCAATCGGTACATCTCGACTGGCCTCAACATCAGCTACGAGGAGTACACCCACGACTACTCGAAGACGAACTACTCCTCGTCGAAGGCCGCGGCCAACGCAACGCGGCGCGCGATGCAGGCGCGCAAGCGCAAGGTCGCCGATCGCATGGCGAACGCGATCTACACCCTGTGGCTCGAAGAGGCGATCAGCGAAGGGCAGATCGAATCCGTCAAGCACCTGACCGCGCGCAACCCCGGCTACTTCTACGAGGGGATGAACAAGCAGGCAATCTGCCGCGCCTCGTGGATCGGCGCGAGCGTGGGACAGGTCGACGAGATGAAGGAAACGCAGGCCGCGGTGCTGCGCATCAAGTCGGGCCTGTCGACGTACGAAATCGAAAGCGCGCGCCTGGGCTACGACTTCCGCGACATCTTCGAGCAGGCTGCGCGCGAGCAGAAGCGCATGACGGCGCTCGGGATCAACTTCAACACCGAGCCTACGAAGGGCGGCACGCTCAGCGCTGAGCGCGTTCCCGGCGACGGCGGCGACGCCGGCAAAGAAGCGGCGTACCAGGCCGGAACGATCGACATCGACGGGATGGACGCCAACGGCAGCAAGCCGTTCGACGACGGATTCGGAGACGACTGATGAGCAACCTGCACCACCTACAGAAGTTCTCCCGTTCCGCCGCGCTCGTGTCGCACGCGCACGCGCAGGAACTCGTGGCGCTGGCGTCCTCGCCCGCCCGCAACCAGGAGAACACGTCGCTGAGCGCCGAGCAGTTCGCGATCAGTTACGGCGTTCAGGCCGAGAAGGGCAAGCCGTTCCCGTTCGCGGGCGGCATCGCCGTGATTCCGGTCTACGGCGCGCTCCTGCATCGCGACCCGTGGTGCGATTCGTACGCGACCGGCTACGACTTCATCGGTTCGCGCTTTGCCGCGGCTCTCGGCGACGAGGACGTGAAGGGCATCGTGTTCGACCTCAACAGCTACGGCGGCCACGTCGCCGGCAACTTCGAGTTGTGCGACCAGATTTACGCGGCGCGCGGCCAGAAGCCGATGATGTCCCTGGTCGACTCGCGAGCGCTGTCGGGCGGCTACTCGATCGCTTCGGCGACTGGCCGTATCATCGCGACGCCGTCTGCTGACATCGGCAGCATCGGCGTGGTGATGATGCACATGAGCATGGAGCAAGCGCTCAAGAACTACGGCGTCGAGGTGACTTTCATCTTCGCCGGCAAGCACAAGGTCGACGGCAACCCGTTCCAGAATCTCCCCGACGATGTCAAGGCGGCGCTGCAAGCGTCCGTCGAGAAGTCGTACAACCAATTCGTGTCACTGGTCGCTCGTAACCGTGGCATGCAATCCGAAGCTGTCCGCGATACCGAGGCGCGCGTTTACGACGCCGAGGAAGCAAAGCAGATCGGGCTCATCGACGACGTGATGGCGCCGCGTGCGGCTTTCACTTCGTTTCTTTCGGAAGTGTCCACCGCTTCCACCCAAACCAAAGAGGCAATCAACATGACAACCCAAGTCCCTGCGTCAAATGCAGCGGCCGGTGCGGGTGCGACGGTCGATACCCCGCCGACTGCCCCCGCCGCTGCCGCACCCGCCGCACCCGCCGCTGCCGCGCCGGCCGCACCCGCCGACAACGCCTCGGCCATCGCCGAAGCGCAGGCCGCGTCCAAGGCGCGCATCAAGGGCATCATGTCCTGCGATGAAGCCAAGGACCGCCCCGCCCTCGCCAGCCACCTCGCGCTCGATACCGAGATGAGCGTCGAGGACGCCCGCAAGACGCTCGCCGTGGCGCAGCCCGAAGTCAAGGCCGCGGGCAAGGGTCCGCTCGCCGAAGCGATGGACGCCAGCGGCGGTGCCGGTGTCGGCGCGGACGATGGCGCCAATGGCGGCGACGGCGGCCGCACCATGAGCGCGGGCGAACGCATCGCGCGCAACGCGGCCAAGGTCACTGGTCGTCCCCTCCGCATCCTCAAGTAACACGCCTCAACTTCCAGGAGAGTCACAATGAACTACGACATCCACTACGCGGAGTCCTCGACCGATCCGGGCGCCGCGCCCCCGCAGTTGATCGCGGGCGACACCCCGGCCGTGTCGACGCAGGACGTGCCGCTGACCGTGTCCGGCACTGCGCTCAAGCAGTTCCAGCCGTTGCAGCGCGCGGACGACATCACGGGCGCCTACCAGCCGTGGGCCGCGGGCAACCCCATCGCCGCGGTGACGTGCTTCGCGGTGCCGATCGGCAACACCCGCAAGGCGGTCTACACCGAGGGCATGTTCAACATCAACGCGATCGCGTGGCCGGACGGCACGACCGAAGCGCAGGTCGATGCCGCGCAGTCGCTCGGCTGCAAGTTCCGTCGCCTGCTCTACAGCGACAAGCGCACCGGCAACGAAGCCCTCGGCGTCGAGTCCGGGCCTGGCGACCTGGTCCTCGTTCCGGCTCCGGGCGCGATCGCAGGCCTGACGCAGGGCGTGGCGCTGTCCGGCCGCTCGTTCGTGGCCCCCGAGGCGAGCGGTGCGGTGACGTACGCAGTCGCCTCCGGTGCACTGCCGACCGGCACCTCGCTCAACGCGTCGACCGGCGCCTGGACGGGCACGCCGAGCGCGGCGGGCAGCTACACGTTCGCCATCTCCGCTGTCGACTCGATCGGCCAGCACACCATCGGCAACTACACCGCCACCGTCGCCGCGCCGTAAGGCGTAGCCAACTCAGAAGGAAATACCATCATGGCTTTCGAGATCCAAGACACACACGAGTTGATGACGGTGGTCGAGAACTTCCCGGCCGTACCGTCGTTCTGGCTCGACAACTTCTTCCCCGGAGCCCACTTCTCCGATTCGGAGTGGATCGACATCGACACTGTCGACAAGGGCAAGCGCCTGGCACCGTTCGTGGCGCCCAACGTGCAGGGCCAGCCGATGCTGCAGCGTCGCGAAAACACGCGTCGCGTGAAGCCGGCCTACCTCAAGCCGAAGGACGCGCTCGACCCGCAGCGCGTGCTCAAGCGTCGGCAGGGCGAATCGCTCGGCGGTTCGATGACCCCGCAGGAGCGCGAGGACGCGATCGTTGCCGACATCCTCGGCGACCACGACGAGATGATCCGTCGTCGGTGGGAGTGGATGGCGTGCGAGGCGATGAAGAACGGCGCCGTCACCGTGGAGGGCGAGAACTATCCGTCCAGCACGGTCGGCTTCGGCCGCGACTCGGCCAACACCGTCGTCCTGTCGGGCTCCGCACGTTGGGGCGAGACCGGCAGTTCGCCGCTCGCCAACGTCAAGACCTGGTCGCAACAGATTTTCCACAGC
>Ga0307414_10000120_pt1 | contig 55188 bp, 46 predicted proteins | sample DK1Ometagenome_FD_203804 | JGI IMG/M metagenome (GOLD analysis project Ga0307414, IMG submission 203804) | Maize rhizosphere microbial communities from greenhouse at UC Davis, California, United States - DK15-O-3 | ecosystem: Host-associated > Plants > Roots > Rhizosphere > Soil | place: USA...
TGAAGATGCATGAAGGAGAAGAAATGTCGATAGCAATTATGCAATTAGACCTCACAAAACAGTATTAAGATGAAGATCAAAACATTAATTGTGGATGATGAGCCACATGCCATTGAAGTAATTGAGAGCCATATATCAAACTTCTCAGAACTTGATATTGTTGCAAAATGTAGTAATGCCATTGAAGCTTTTAAAATTTTGCAGCAAACAAAAGTAGATCTTATTTTTTTAGACATAAAAATGCCGGGTCTAACAGGAACTGATTTTATCAGGAATCTTAAAAATCCGCCAAAAGTAATCTTCACGACTGCCTTTGAAAATTATGCACTCGAAGGTTTCGACTTAAATGCTATCGACTATTTATTAAAACCCATTGGATTTGATCGGTTTCTTAAAGCTATTGAAAAGTTATTCACCTTACAAAAAGCCAATTACCAAAAAATAAGCTTGGTTGAAAAACCTGCAGAACAAAAAACAGATACTTTTCTTTATCTAAGAGTAGAACGAAAAATGGTAAAAGTGAATGTAAGTGACATCTATTGGATTGAGAGCTTAAAAGACTACATCAAAGTTGTGCTCAAAGATAAAGTCTTAATCTCAAAACAAATGATCAGTGTAATAGAAGATCTTTTGCCTGAAGATAAATTTGTACGAATCCATCGTTCATTTATTGTTTCCTTATCAAAAGTTGAAAGTTTCCATTCCTATTCTGTAGAACTTTTGGGTAAAGAAATTCCAATTGGCAGAAACTATAAAGCAGCATGCCATAAAAGATTGAGAGAATTGTAAAAATTAGCCCATCTTAAAAATCACATTTCTGTTCGCCTTTATTTTTATCTGGTCATTACTATCCATCAAGTAGTTTCTTCCATCTATTAGTGATTTTCTTGAATTTCGATACTTTAAGGGAAGCGTACAATATTGTTCATTGGCCGAAGTGTTAACTTGCCTGATGCGCTCCTTTCCAAGGATCCTTTCAAAAGAAATACAGCATCATTTTGCATCGTTTGAACTACGGATAAGTTACGGATCCTAAGGCTTGATTTTGTTTACCCAACATATCAAAAATAAAATTCTCTTCATCCTGGTTAATTTCACTTAGTGATTTGAGATCAAATGTTAGCTTATTCAGAAACGGAACAAGATTGCATAGTTGCTATTTTACTTCGATAACGCATTAGCAAAAAAAAGGGGTAGAAAAACAAGTACAACACAGACAGTGTTATTTTACTTAATTTACTCAGCCTGAAACTATTTCTATACCTATTTAATAAATAAAGCATGAGTGGCAATGGTGGTATACCTGCCTTATTGGTTTTGCCCTCATTGGCCAAATTAGTCAATGTATTCAAAAATGCCTCTGTTTGTAACGGCGGAAAAATCTTCCAACTTACCATTGTATCTAAATAGCCCGAATTCCACATGCTATGATGAACACCAGGCTCAATACAAAATTCCTCTCCTTTTTTGTAAATCTTTATCTCTGCATTCATTCTTACGGTTAACTCTCCGGCTAAAACGTTAAATACTTCTTTTTGTATAGGGTGGTAATGCAGTGGCGGCTCATCAGAAAAAGCAGCATATACCGCTTCCATTTCTAATAGCCCATTATTTGCGTCTTTATTACTTTTAATAAACTTAATGACCTGACCTGTTGCTTGGTTTGTAATCTGATAATTTGCCGACATAAATTGCAGTTGAATTAGTTAATTAGTTTTTCAAATTTTCATATTGTGGAAATCTATATCAACAAAAAATGACATAAACGATAAACTAAACTCCGAAATGCCAATTCTTGTCGCCAAAATGCATTATCTAACTGATTGTTCTTGATGCAGCACTTTAAAACATCAAAAGACCAATCAAAGTTATTTTGCAATCTATACCAAATGAATAGAAAAACCGCTCTGAGAGCGGAGTTTGAATACAGCGGTCAACATCTAATCATAGCATTCTTAAACTGGACTCCTTAACCTTGATGAAATTATTGTTTGGGAAAAATTCCTATACATGGCTTTATCTGAAATTCCAGAAGATCAAAGCAGCCCTAAAATACTTGTAAATCTCTATGGATTTACGGCTGAAAGTTTCGATGTGCACAAAAGATTCGGGACCATTGTACCAACCGTATTAGCTAGTTAAGGCTGGGAAGTTGGTCATGTGAACCCATTTGAAGAAAGCGGCACTATAACTCTTACCAATTACAATAGAATAGAATAATGTGTTACAGCTGCACACGTACACCACGATAAAAGTAAAACAGATAAGTATAGTGAGCTTTTAATAGCGAGAATGAACAGTTTTACACTTTATCTCCTTGCGAGATGTAGATCATAAATTACAACTATCGCTCAGACAAAATTAGGATTTGCAGATTTAGCAGCAAGAAAAAACCAAGGACTATTTGTTCGGGTATGGCAATATCAAAAGAGAGGATAAAAAACATCCAACAATACCAAAGGCCTTTGAACGAACACTAGGGCAATACTTAAGGATATTACCCTATGAACACCATACAGCTAGTTAACAATAATATTCAATATCAGAAATTCAATTAAGTCACCCTTGAATTCTTTATCACTCAACTTGAAACAAAGCCTTTCTATATTTAAGAGGTGATAATTTAAATTGTGCCTTGAAAACTCTTATAAATGAGCTGGTAGATTCATAACCAACAGCAAATGCAATTTCATTAATGGGACCATTTTCAGTACTCAATAAATTCTTAGCTCGGTTTAATCTCGTTAGCATTAAGTACTGATAAGGCGACATGCCGAATACCTGCTTAAAAGTTCGCAACAAATGGTTAACGGACAAAAATGATGCGCTTGCGACATCCTCCAAATTGAAATTTCTGTTATAATTATTACTAATAAATTCCTTGGCCAGACAAACTCGTTTAAAAATCTCTTTTTTTGTATCTGCACGCACACAATCTAATGCATCTACAGATGCCTTGTAATTTTTATAATATGCTGAATAGTAAATCTTGAGAAAATGACGGATATATTCATTCATCAAGGTTTCATCTTCATTTTTCGCCTGAATCTGTTTATACATATTTAGGAGGTTATACTGCATATCACCAGCAAGGGGATAAATCGATTGGTAAGGAAAGGCCTCCTGCGGTAGCATAGTGCCAACAAAAAAGTCATCATCAACTCCGTTTTCTGTTTTAAAAGCACTTAAAAACTCCTTTGTAATTGATATCGACAAAACTTTCACCATTTCATCAGATTCAACAGCACTTGTATAGTCAGTATCAGGTGCCAATAGCATAAAATTATCCGGAAAAAGCATAATCTCCTTTCTTCTAAACTTGAAGTACTGCTGCCCACTTAAAACCGCCTTAATTGTAAAATGCTCTTCCTTCTTTTGCCAGCTGTTACTTGACATACTTCTAATATCAATTGAATTTTTATTGGCAAACTCTTTATGTATTTTCATCCTTGTTACAGTATTTTTTTCTCATAAATACGCTCTTCCAGCAAAGTGAATACGTTACCATAAGGGTCTATAAATTCAGCTTCCAAACCTTTGTCATTGTAATCAGGCACTTTTGCAAATACAACACCATTTGCTTTTAACTGCAAATAATCTTTAATACAATCTGTTGTGTTTAATACCAGATTCATGCCCTTGACAACCTGTTCCGATTCGATGAGAATGATCCCCATACCAATTGCCACATTACAAAATGCCACATGGTTTTGCATTAAATCAATAATGGGATAGGCTTGTTCAAAACCAAGTACATCTCGATAGAATACACTTCCTTCTTCTAATTTGCTTACATAAATAAAAACGTATTTAACACTCAATTCCATTTTATGATCTATTTAAACAACTACGTTCTTTAAGCAACGAAGTATTTTATTAGATGAAATTACTGCCTTCGATAAAAAAAGAATAGGAATAGAGATATGTGCTATTGGAAAACAGACCAAAGACAAAAAGATAGTCATAAAAGACATCTGTCATCAAAAGCCAGCCATTATTAGGTAAAACCATGTTGTACATCTATAGAATAGTATGATATATCTACAGAAAGACATGAGCCTTAAGGCAATTAAATGCAACTACTGCTTATAAGTTTTATCAGAATGAAAAATTGAGATAATTAAGCCGAACAGACCCGCGGATAAAAAGCAGCCACGCAGCACAATTGCGTTTATCCATTCTGATTGGAGTGAGCTCCAAGAGTTGCTTCCAATTGGATAGTTTTTAAAGGCAGTATTGATCGGGATATTGATTTGAACAGCAATGATCAAATCGACGACAATAGTTATCAAGGCAATTGTAGTGGCCAGAAATGCAAAACTTTTATAGCGCGCCCTCATAAAAACTAAAGATCCGATACCAAAAATCAAAGACATAGCATATAAAGACATGAGCCTTGAGCCGATGACTCCATCTAATAGGTTACGCTGTTCAGCAAACGTAGCTGTGTTCACCTGTTGAAGTGCTGTGGCATTGCCTAGCATATAAAAAATGCCTTGAGAACTCAGCACAGTTACCAAGATTAAAAATACTGACCGAAAGATTGTTAAAATCATAACCTATAGATTTAAATGAAACACTGTTTATTAATAGATAAAAGGATAAATGCTATTGCTCCAAATCCATCGTCAATACCCAAATAGTTTGCTGGGCATATCCGATGATTTTGACCTTAGACGAACAGCGGATCCCTAAAAATTACCAGCTACCACTGCCAAAGCTACCATTAGTGGATAGCCAAAAATATTTCAAAAACACTATTTAATTTTGTTTTACGACTTAGCTGAAAAAAGTCTATTTATGCTGACCTGAAGGGGGGGGGACAGATTGATCTGCAAGCTCAATTAGAAATTGTCAATTCCATGGTAACAATAAATACGTCCTCGATATTGGTGATCTTAAATTTATGACGTTTAGGATATAGTATGTTGAGTCTTTTTTTGATATTTGGTAAACCGATATTACCATATTTTGCGGTGCTCTTCTCATTTTCCATTTCTAATGGTTTGTTATTGGAAATTTTAAATACAAATGTGTTTCCCTTTATATAAGCCTCCATATTAATCCAGGCTTCATTAATAAGCTTTTCCACGCCATGCTTAAATGCATTTTCAACCAAAGGCAAGATAAGCAATGGAGCAATTTGTATATCCCCAAAATCCTGTTTCACATCCATATTCACCTCCAAGTTTTGAGTATATCTTATTTTTTCAAGCGAAATATAAGCCGAGATGATATGCATTTCTTTCTTTAAATCTACATTTAGTGTGTTGCACTCATATAGTATATACCGTAAAATACTCGATAATCCCAGCACCACGTCCGGTGCTTCATCGGCCTTGGTTATGGTAAGTGCATAAAGATTATTTAAGGTATTGAATAAAAAATGGGGATGTATCTGAGCTTTCAACAAGCTCAGTTCAATAGCTTGATTTTTATTGCGGTATATTAAATAGATGATTACCGAGCCAAGCAAGAGTAAAACTATAGCAGCAATGCCGTATAAAATGTATTTATTCTTCTTTTGCAGTTCAAAATCCTTGTGAATTAACTGTAGCTTCTGGTCCGATAATGCTTTCTCCTTAATCGTCGTTTGGTATTTGATTTCTGTCTCATGAATAGCTTTTTTCATTACCAAATTATTTACCGAATCAGTCATCAGCTTATGCTGCTTTAGCAGAGATAGTGATTTTCTGTATTCTCCCTTGTGCTCATATATTTCTGAACCCAATAAATAAAACTCCCTTACGTCTTCGGCATCCATTTCTTTAACAGCTTGCTGTAAATTCTTGTCGAAATAGAATTTTGCTTTATCATATTCTCCAAGTTTCAGGTAAGTCTCCATCAAGGCTCCTTCCGTATGCAGCTGGATACTTTTCCCATTTTGGACTTTTGCATATAATGGCTCAATTTTATTCAGATTAACCAAGGCCAGTTCATATTTCTTTTGTCTATAATAGACGTGCCCCAGAAATAAGTAGGTAGTTGCCAGAAAATTCATTTCTTTATTTCTACTAAATATTGGCTCTATTTCACGTAGGTGACGCAGAGCAAGATCCGTTTGGTCATTCAACATTTCATCTATAGAGATGTTGAGCAAACTTCTGGCGATAAGTGTACTGTCCTTAAGCTGTAAAGCCAGCTGATAGCCTTTATTTGAATAAAACAATAACTTTTTAGGTTCTCTGAGTTCAAAAAAAATATTAGCTAGAAAGTAATAATACTCAGCTTGTGATCTTTTAAAACCGTATTTTTCTGCTATGGTAATCGCTTTAATTATATTTTCGGTAGCGAGCTGAAGTTTACCAACTGCTCGTTGCTGTTCTGCCATCGCTTGATAAGCTTCTGCCGATTGGAATTTATTCTTTGTTTGTATACTAATAGCCATTAATCGCTTAGCAAGCTGAAATGCTTCCTGATGCGAACCTCTTCTGTTTAAGAGTTTGCGGTAGAGGTTAAGATAGTTAAAATTATATTGCTGAATTGACGACGTATCTTTAAATACACTTGCTTTCTTAAGCGATATTGCTACTTCATTTAAATCACCGTTTTTTAACTTTTCTTTTGCAAGCTTTAAATATCCAGAAACTATTGCAGTGTCAAGTAAGTTGGGTTTCTGAACAGTAGCCCAAACAGTATTTATACTGAAAACAAGAAAAAATACAAGAAACGTTCTAACTCCCATAGGAAAAAAATGGCACTGGCTCAACACATAAAGATACAATTAATCACAAATATGATCATCATTAAGATCGCGGTGTCAGGCAATGAAAAATTTTAATGCAAAATTGGGGAAGTCAATACATGTACTCTACCAATTATTACAGAAGAGACACTTTCGTAGACAAAAAACACAACTAAGCCTATGAACAACTAAAATATAAAATAGAGATTGGAGTAAAAATAAATTGAACTAACCCATTATCGATTAGTCATAGAAACATAGGCAAATAATTAAACATCAAATTTTCACAAATTCAACCCTTCTATTCTGGGCTTTACCGATTACACTTGTATTTTCAGCTATGGACTGTGCTGGTCATTTTCCATCAGTTTATAATGAAGAACTTTTTATGCTACAATAATCCTCCAAACTTTTTTTTGGTGCTTATGCTCTTCTTGTTGATAAAGCAAAGCTAGCATCCGCATTTCCATATAATCGGTTGTCCCATAATTTGAGCTCCGCATCTGCGCTATTTCGTGGATAAGTTGCATCACTAATATTGAGCAGATAAGATAATTCCAACAAACACATTGCTTTAAGTTATTTAAGCTTGATTAAGCTATTTTCATACGCATTGCTATGTTTTTTGTCTACGAGAATTTATTTTTTAGATGATTTAAAGTCACTTCGGATCAAATAAAAATTCAAACAAAATGAATAATACAAGAAATAAAGTAGCCGTAATTACAGGTGGTAATAGTGGAATTGGTCTAGCACTTGCTGAGAACCTATTAAGGGAAGGTTTCTGTGTGCTCATTACTTCCAGATCTGGAGAGGTAACACTATCACATCCTAAATTATCCGTAGTTAAATTAGACCTCAAGGATGAAGCGTCCATTGCAAACTCAAAAATTATCATTGAAAACTTAGTGTCAAAAATTGATTTACTGATCAATAATGCAGGCATAGCTGACGACATTCACTTGTTGAGACCAACGTTGGATTCTTTTAAAGATACCATAGACACTAACTTAACAGGTACGATTTTCTTTACTGAAGCCCTTTTACCCTTATTAAGTCAGGAGGCAGTTGTTGTAAACATTTCTAGCGAAATGGGTCTTTTTGAACACTTGCAATCAAATGCTTATGCTTATCGTATTTCTAAGTCCGGTCTGAATGTTTATACTAAATTACTTGCGCAGTCATACGAAGGTACAGGAATAAAAGTATTCGCTATACACCCCGGGTGGGTACGAACAAAATTGGGAGGAGCACTAGCACCCGTATTGCCTGATGAAGCAGCAAAAGGTATTATAATGGCTATTAAAAAGGAAAAAGATACAGGTATTTATATCAATGTTTATTCAGGTCAAAGCGTTCGTATCTAGTTCTTGCAAGTCAATTTACTATTGATTTCATTTTTTAAGCTATTCATACCCTATTTCAAGTAGTATGTCTATTGTTTTTACGAGAATGGTATTAGGATGTTAATCTTGCAGTACAAATCTTTTCGGTAATTAAGATAGTTGGGAGTGTGTTTTGTGATGGTTTCTCACGAAACCTGAGCGGGCCTTAAAAGCCCGCTTTATTTTTTATTAAAAATTTATAAACTCACACTTAAGTTGGATTTTTGAGTGTTTTTATTTTTAATTTGTCGATCTCCCCAGTCTTTTAAATAGCCAATAAAAGGTATCAACTCTTCTCCAATACTGGTGAGTGTATATTCAACTTTCGGCGGCACCTCATGAAATACATTACGATTTACCAATTGATCATCTTCAAGCTCTCTTAATGTCTGCGTAAGCATTTTTGTGGTAATATCCGGCAAGCTACGTTTCAACTCACCATATCGCAGAATTTGATACAGATGTAAGTGCCATAAAATTCTTCCTTTATATTTCCCTCCAATCCTTCTAAAAGCATAATCAACAGAACAAGCAGGAGCGCTTTTTATTTTTTTCGCCATAATAATAAAATTTAATATACTGATAATCAACAATAGTATACAAATGGTATGTAGAGTACAAAATAGTACATACTTGACACAAGTATATGTATAATATAGTTTTGCTGCAAATAAATATCAATTCACTTTTAACCTTACTATATGGATAAAAATCAACAGCATAAACGGGCATTTTTAATCTGGCTCGCCATTTACCCATTGATTACGATATTATTCTTTCTTTTAGGAGATTGGCTCGTGCCTTTGCCCTTGGCATTACGAACGCTTATTCTTACACTGATAGCAGTACCCATCGTATTTTATGCCATACTTCCAATTTATAACAGAATTTTCAAGAAATGGCTCAATCCAAATTCGTAACAATTAAATAACCCTTAAAAATGAAAAGAACAGTATTAGTCATTTCGACCACTTGCTTACTTGCCTTAGGCGCGAAAGCTCAACACACCACACAAAAAACAACAAACAATAAAAACAGTACAACTATGACCACAGTAAATAAAAGTACAGCACCTGTACAAACATTTTTTTCCGCATTTGGCAAAGGCGATTTTGAAGGCGTTATCAATTCCTTTAGCGATGACTGTAAAATTACCGCAGTTAGAGACGGTAAACGGGAAGATCAACAAATCTATGGGGCATACAATGGTAAGGATGGTGCAAAGGCATTCCTCACCAATCTTGGCAATGCATTTGACACCAAAGCTTTTTCAGTAGAACACTTAGTTGGTGAAGGAAATATTGCATTTGCAAACGGTAAGTTTACACATGTTGTGAAGGTTACTGGTAAAACATTTACTAGTGATTGGTCTTTAATGTGCGAAATTAAAGATGGTAAAATTTCAACTTATCATTTCTATGAAGACTCAGCTAAATATGTAGAAGCCAGTAAATAAAATATCTATAAAGCCAAAGTATAATCTAATCCTTTGGCTTTATCAACTAAGCAGGAAACACGAGGCTAGTGAGGAAACCAATTCTATTTGTAAGTTCCTTCTGTTTCCGAAAAGCACATTGAATTATCAGGAAGCAATCTTATTTTTCTTCGAGTGTTGAGCAATAAAAAATGCAGAAACAGAGATCATCCAACCTTTATTGTATTCAAACGCGAAAGTTTCCGATGTCCTCCCAAATGATGCATACAAACGTCATAAGTAAAACAGACTCACCTAACTCTGTCCGATCGGCATACAAGTAAATAATCTGCGTCTTTCTAACTTAAAACACGATCTATACGAAATTTAAAATACAGACATACTCTCATTTATTTATTAAAGTCCGACAATTGCAGTTTGTCTTTTATAAAAGGCTGATGGGAGTCTTTTCAATGGTATTTATCTATACTACTTTATATTCCAACTCATAATCGCTCGATTTGTATAAATAATTCTATCTAATATGAAAATCAATAATTCAGACAATCTTTGTTTATTGTTGCTGTTAATCGTGACCATCAGCCTACCTTCCTGCAAGAAATCACCAAAGAAACCAGACCAAGAAGCTTTTACGGCAGTAAAAACCATAAAAGGCGCTACAATCGGTGATGCTATAAAAAAAACAATAGGTGCCGAGGGTGGTAGCTTTTCGTTACCTGATGGCTCAATTACAATTAATATCCCGGCCGGAGCATTAACTAATAACACCGAATTTTCCATCCAGGAGATAGAAAAGAATCTTGCAATTTCTACAGGTCGTGTGTATCGTTTTCTTCCAGAAAATCTTACTTTCAAGAAACCGGTGGATGTAGTACTTAAATATAGCGACAGTGATACGGATGGCACAACTTCAGATTTCCTTTACTTAGTTTACCAAGATAACCAAGGTTTTTGGCACCCTTTAATAAACTCAACGGTAAACCCTTCCTCAAGAAGCTTAAAGGTAACAACGACGCATTTCAGTGATTGGTCGCTAATCAGGGAAGTACATCTTTCATCCAGCAAAAAAGAGCTGGCCGCAGGGGAGGAATGCACTTTGTCTACCTACATCCATGATTACTCGATGAACGACCTTCTGGGTGAGAACAAACCGGTAAGGTCAAATCAAGTGGTAAGCTGGAAGGTCATCAACGGGGTTGGGAGCATTACCGGGGGCAACAATGCCAGCGTTACCTATAAGGCTCCAGCCTCAATAGATAAAAGTGCTACCGCAATCATAGAACTGACCTTGCAAAATCTGGTAAGCAAGAGTAATCCGTCGCGCCCTGGCAAAAGTGGCATGGTGATTATCCGGAAGGAACTGACGCTCTTACCAAACGAGTTCATCAAGTGGACCGCATCTGGCATTGAGCACAACTCCATCTTTTACTCCGCGGGCGTGTTTAACGGGGAAACCATAATCGCCACCACCTCTACAAGTGGCGGGCTAAGTATACACTTAAATGGGGCAAAGGAAGGAACCTATGACCTTGGCGACATGCAGAAACCCTCAAAGGCCGCAATAACCCTGACCCAGGACAACAAGAATTACATCAGCAGCTATACCGAATGCTCAACTGGCAAGAGGATCTACGCAAACGGCAGCATCACGATAACCAAGTTCGAAGATAAACCAAACGGGATCATCGAAGGCCATTTTAGTGCTACGCCCTATAATTACACCAATTGCACCCAAACCAACCGTAAAACAGAGGGTTCATTCAAGATCCTCAGGGGCAATTAACAGACCCACACACTTTGGTGACTGGGTTTGGGGGCTTAGCTGCTGAACCCTACCAGACCTGCGCCTCGGGACATAAGCTAACGAGAACCAACAAAAACACCATGGCAAAAGACGACACCAGCGGGCAAACCACCGGGACTACCGGCAGTCCTTCAGGCTCACCTCAGAAGCTTCAATCCCACAGGACTGATCCCTGTTGGAATCGGGGCATTATTGATCAACAACGCTAACCCAATAAATTCACATGATATTAGAAGTTGCCATACTTAACATCGTCAAGGGTCAAACCAGGGAATTCGAGCAAGCCTTTGTTGAGGCAGGACAAATCATCTCTACCATGGAAGGCTATCTTTGCCACCAGTTGTTACCCTGCCTCGAGAATGACCATAGATATATCTTGCTGGTGGAATGGAAAACCCTTGAGCACCATACCATTGGTTTTAGGGGATCAACGGGTTACCAAACCTGGAAATCGTTGCTGCATCATTTCTATGAGCCATTCCCTACGGTTGAACACTATATCGCCATGGGGCCAAAAGCAAGTTAAAAGTGATTTCGGCAATACTGCCAGGCCTTACAATGATTATTGCCTTGAACAAAGAGACCCGGCTTATGCTAGTACCTGATAACGCGTCCCGTACCGCTCAGCCTAGCCTCAACATGAGGATTACCAGTATAATAGACATTGCCACTTCCGCTGATCACCGCCTGGAGGTTATCGGTAACACCGTTAATGATGTTACCGTTACCGGAAATATTCAAAAAGGCATTTCTGCCTGAGAGGTTTCCGAACCGCACATCACCCTTGCCCGATATGTTGACGTTGACCCGGTCGACCACCATTTTCCCAGTCAATTCAATCGCACCCGAACCGCTGACATCAGCATGCAAGGAAGATTGATTAGGGAAGATACCATCTATTTCAATCTTGGCACTTCCGCTAAGTGAGACCTTGGCAAGCAAGGGCAAGGTGACATGGATCTCCAGATCATCCCTGCCAAGCCTAAAATCCCCGTAACCCAGGGAAATTTCATTGCCAGACACGACGGCCTGATATCTGGAAACCAAATTCGCAGACCCCTCCAACTCAACTTTGTATTCGGTTCCATAGGTAATGAAAACGGGCGTGGACCCACTGGTATGTACATGGGTGAAAGGAACTTGTTTCCTTACCTCAGTGACCTGCCTACCATCAGCATCGATCCTTTCTTTTTCACATGACGGAAAAAGAAACAAGAGCGGTAAGGCAAGCAACGGAGTAACGATTTTTTTTAAACACATCATACAAGGGTTTTTGGGAAATTGAAGCCGCGGCGGTCGGAAATCACCATCCCACCTCCCCTTAGCTCCAATCGCCCCTATCTATACCAACAACATTAACAACTGATTTCCTGGGCCTGAGGATCCTGGACATCGTAGCAACGTCGATCGGGAAATCATCCCAATCCGACCCTAGCCCAAATGCCTTTGACAAAGTCTAAGCTGCAAACCAAGCCCCAAAGCTACCCGAAAGAAAGGCCCCAAAATATTCCCAGAACACCAATTGGCAATGCGATGGCATAAGCGAGATGAACTATTGCTAAAGAAGGGATTATTCCCTACCAAAATGATCTCCAAGGCATTTCATCGACAAACGCAAAGCGTCTGTTCGTCCTGGAATTACTTACATGTCCCTATATGTCCTATATGGTGAAGAAATAAAGTGTTCTAACTGGCAAGAGCAATAGGCTTGCACCAATGGGGCTTATTTAGAATAACTATGTCAATATTTTGCTCTATGCTATTACCACTGCTTCATCCCTGCTACCCTCCAACACCTCAATCTTATCTTGACCTCACTTGTTATATGGCTTAAAGTAATTTCAAATACAAAAAGGGATCGCCAAATTTGACAACCCCTTGCAGAAACCTGGTGAAATCTTGAACTAATGTTCAGGTAACATGTCTTAAAGCTTCGTTTAACCTAATGTGGTTACTTTGCTTTGTACCTGAAATCTACCTCAATTGGAACTGATTTTATCCAACAATAATTACCCGAAGATGTTTTTTCCCGCATTCGAATAACTCCTTCAATATTTCCGGTAATCAGCCCATTTTTATTTTCAATGACCACAATATCTCCTTTTGTGAATAAATTTCCAGCTGGAATACAGTCTGTGTAAGTAGTAGAAAAATAGTTTCCAAGGAAGTAGGAAAAGCTCACCCATGTACCTTCATTAAAATCATATTTTCCAAAAGTATTTTTGGGCGCATTAATAGAAATTCTGGTAGAGTTATGGCTAGTAAAGGTAACTGACATGCCATCCCCGGGGGCTACATTGATTCCGCCGACACCAAAGGAGTCTGTCGATGTACCATCAACAAGTGCATAACAATAATTTTCAGCCAAGCGGTCTACATAAATTTGCAAATTTTGATCTTGCCATCCATCTACTCCTTTTACTACAGCTTCGATACCTGTAACCCGTTGGTATGGAGGATAGGTAGAAGGGGCTGTGAAAGTTGCCGAAGTAGATTCGCCCCTAGTTACCGTCCCACGATTTTCGGTCCCACCAGTACCATAGAGGCGCCATTCCTTAACTAACTTGGAACTAATTTCTCCCTCTGGAGCCAACATATCATCATCGTCACCAGGATTTCCAGATGGAAGCGTCGGCCAGTGCTTAACCGTTAACGTTGTACTTTCTCCTTTTTCCAATCGTTTTTTTCCTGTTATTTCTATGTAGTAAAGTGGAATGGAAGACCAATCGCTAAAATGTCGCGTATTAGCGGTTATGGTTTCTTCGCTCCGGTTAAGGATGCCATTTTTAACTACATGCCAATATCCATGCTTATCTTGGTAAATGGGACGAATGGTACCAATAGCCATGTGGTTCTCATACTTGAAAGGCATCACAATCTGGACGTCTTTTTGGAATTGTACATCTTCAGGCAAGAAACGATAGGTGTCACTAGAAACACCTCCATTCGGCAACGTTGTTTTTACCTCTTGAACACTAAAATTAATATCCTTATCAACTGCTCCTGGGGGAATTACTAATTTAAGCTGGCTATTCGGTACGGTAAGTGTACCACCAGCCGCCCCAATGGTTTGGCTCACCGCTGTTCCAACTAATTCCGCATGCGGAGTTTTTACTGCACCTGGTATAACCACCTCTGGATCCGGCTCTGGCTCAATGTGAGGTTTCTTTTTGCAGGAGATAATCGCCACGACTAAAACTAGCAAGCATAGGTAGTTCTTTATTTTTTTCATAATACACAAATTTTTATTTTTTACCCCTCTTCGGGATGTAAAAATCATGGTGTTTCGTTAAGTGAGCAAAAGGAATTGCCATACGCAATGAAACTGCCTACCAATAACATTTAATCATCGACTAAAAAACATTTTGGAATAGATATGCTTTGCAACAAAGACTGGAGGTAATTATATATTGAGTTGAGCGAAATAACAACAAAAGCATTTAATTCGTAAAAATCGATTAAAGCCCTTAGGTGAAAGGAATTTGTTTCCTTACCTCAGTGACTTGCCTACCATCGGCATCGATCCTTTCTTTTTCACATGACGGGAAAAGAAACAAGAGCGGTAAGGCAAGCAACGGAGTAATGATTTTTTTTAACCACATCATACAAGGGTTTTTGGGAAATTGAAGCCTCGGTGGTCGGAAATCACTATCCCACGTGCCCTTAGATCCAATCGCCCCGATCAATACCAATGACATTAACTGGTTTCCTGGACCCTAGACAAAGTCCCGCATACAGAACCAATAGCCAAAGCTACCTGAAAGAAAGCTCACAAAACATTCCCAGAACACCAATTGGCAATGCGATGGCGTAAGAGTGGCGAAGTGACGTGTCTATCGCGAACTTCTTTGCACCGTGTCCAAGGTGGATAAATTTAACCATCCATTGGCATATCAACCGCGACCGAAATGACCAGGCGTCCAATCAAATTAGATTAGCTAGTGCGGTCAATAATCGCCATTATAGCCCATCAGATCCTGATGCCCGGATATCCACAAAACCAGGAAAAATCACGAGATTGAATTTTTCGACACAAATTGATGTCGATACACAAAACCATGTATTTACCCATATACATGCATTTCATGCAGATAAAGGATGGGCAGTGCCTCCTTGAAGTTCTGAGCAGCATGATTGATAATCTGAAAGAAAATGGGTTAGAAATAAAGGAGATACTTGCCGATACGGTTTATAGCAGTAAAAACGACCGCTACGCATATCCACAAAAAAAGCCCCAACTTGTGATGGGGCCTGCCAGAGAATGAAAGTTATTTCTTCCGGTACCGAAATTCGGCCCAGATAACAAAGGACTTCTTATAGCAATTACCCGATGGGTCACGAAAGCGTATCTGACCACTCACCTCGCCCGAGACCAAGCCATTCTCTACTCCCGTGACCAGGATCTGACCGTCGGTAAACAAGGCTTCCGATGACCCACATTCGTTATAGGTAGAAGCATAATAATCATGCCCATCAACAAAAGAGGAAACAAAGGCCTTATTCTCGCCAAACGGCTTTACCCCGAACGTCTGGGTCGGTGCCTCTATGTGAAACCTATAGCTGTCCTTGTTCCCATAGAAATTCACGTACATCTTATCGCTGTACCACACATCGGTACGATCGGAATAGAAAAGATACTCATTATTGAAGGTCCAAAGGCAATACTCATCGGGACGTAACTTTACCTTGTATTGCAAAATGACAGGTTGCAGCGGCTTTTCACCAACCCCCTGGAGTTCCACTTCCACGGTTGCAGTCTTGACAACTGTCAATGTCGCAGGAGCGGTGTAGGTCGCCTTGGTCGATTGCCCGCCGGTTACCGTCCCGTATCCAGTCGCACCATAGGCAATCCGCCATTGTTTCACCTTGCTCGCGTCCAGTGGTACATCAGGTGCCAAAAGGTCATCATCCGACACTGATGGCAGAAAGGCGATTTCCAGCTCAGTACTCTGGGATTTATCAAGCGCGTTTTTACCATTGTTCTTGATATAGAGGTTGGCAACCGCCCCCCAATCGCTAAAATGCCTTGTTTTTGCCGTTACCGTTCGGTTATTTTCATCAACCAAGGCCTCCTTTACCATGTGCCAATAGCCCTTTCCATCCTGGTATGCTAAATGAAGCGCTTGCGGGGAGGTATTGGTAAGTGGTTCGTATGGCAGGGTTATTTCCACGTCTTTCTTAAACTGCACATTCTCCGGCAGAAACCGGTAGGCCTTGCCAACGGCCCCATTGGGTAGCGTATTGGTGACTTCACTAACGGTGACCTTCACCTCGCCATCCAACGCGCCTGCAGGGACACTTAGTTTTAGCTTGGTGCCAACGATTGTCAACTGTCCGCCGCCCGGACCTATCGTTTGCTCGGTGGCAAGTCCAACCACCGTACCATGGGCCACCGGCTTGACACCACCAGGCTTTTCTTCCTCAAAGGGAGCCGCAGGCTTCTTCTTGCAGGAAAGGACCATCATACCCAACAAGAGCATAAAGATCAGTTTTGTTGTTTTTTTCATTGTAAATTATCTAATATGGACGCCTAGTTACGCACCAGACTTTGCCACTAACATCCGCAAACCGAAAACAGTTTCGAAGCTCCGTTGATGGATAGCTGCAATTCGTCGACCAATCGCCACTGAACCTGCTTAGACGGCTAAATGATTCTTCTATTTTCAACAGTCTCATTTCGCAATGGCATCATTGGCTGAAGGAAGGCATTTAAATTTGTAGCTCAGCTTTCTATATGCGCTTTATGGCGGCATGTCCCAACCTTCCGTCTTCGAAATTTAGACTTCGAATTGTTTTGATGTGTATTTGCGGATTAAATTAATCAAATCAACATGAATAAATTCTTTCTCTATGGCCTGGCGGCCATTTTCGCGATTAGCGCGTGCAAAAAAACCAAGAAGGACGAACCCGCGACTCCAACTCCCCAAGGACAAAACGAAATCCCAACCGGTCCTGATGGCAAAGGCGGCAGTATTCCAGCCACTTCTGACATTTATTTATTTGGAAAAAATGGTTTACCTAGTTCCAATTACGTATTGTGGACGGCAGATGCCAAGTTTGACAATTTTCTAAATTATGATCTGAGTCCAATGGCTATTGAGGGCCTCTTCATCCAAGGAAATAAGCTTAACGCCAGCAAATCCGTTAACTTTTTCGGTTCTCACATGATCAGCCAGAATAAGTACCGTATCAGTTACTTCAGCAAGGACAAATATTATCACCTGGCCGAGGAGCTTAAGGTACCCATTTCCAACAATTTTACCGAGGCTTTTGTTGCGTATGCTCACTTCCAAAAAAATCTTTACATGCTCGCAGAATCCTTTGGTGCTTCAACGATGCAATATTACTATAGGATTAGTGAAAAAGGAGAATTCTCGGTCCATGAGCTTACACCCAACATAGACTATAACTTAATAGCCGGAAGTAACAATGGTGCTGTACTTGCGAAAGCCGAGCCCCGGCTGCTCTGGACCGAGCTTGACATTTACCGGGATAAGAACAAGATCAATAATTTCAAACTAGAAAAAAATGGATACAGTTTTATTAGTTTATTGGATATGCAACTTATAAATGACCAGACGCTTTTCTTCAACAGTTCCGCAAGAAGGGATTCGGACGAATCAATCCAATATTTATTCATCACCATCAATCTTCAGACTAAGGTGACTAGGATTTATACGACCAGTCATATTCCGGCCAATTCAACTGTTGGAAGTGTCTTTGTAAGCCAAGGGAAGCCTTATATCCCGGTAACTGCGAACGCTACGGGAGAATGTTTTTATATTTCTCTTGCTTTAAGCGAAGCAGGCACACCTACTGTTGACAAAGTGCAATTGGAGACAGTAGCTGGAACCACCTTTCATGCTGATCAGGTTTTTATCGAAGGAAACGACGTGTATGTGATGGGCGGTGAAGGTGACCTGCCATGCTATTGGAAAAACAAGAAGCTGGTGAGACTGAAACACAATGGTGTAGGCTCTGGATATGCCTCTGACATCAGGAAATAGATCCCTCAATTATAACCGAGACAGCTTCCGTCTCATCGATGGGAGCTGTCTTGGTTGGTATTCATCAATAGTAATACTGGATGTTCGCCGTATTCTTACCAGCCGAAGTACTGGGCTCAAAATCTATAGTCATTTGCGCGGTGTATGGACTGGTAGAGTCTAACACTCTCAAAGTCAAGGGAACCCTTGTTCCCCCAGTTAAATACGTTGCAGTGACCACATATCGTCCGATAGGGATGTCTAGCAACCTTCCGTATGAGATCGTTTGTGATTCACCACTTTTTCTAGTTAATGCTTGTCCGTTTGAACCATCAATTAAATTACCTACCGGCGTCAACTTGAATTCAATATTGTGTTCATCTAATATATACCGGCCCGGATGATTATAAATATACACGCTACCTCCGTAGAATCCTTCCATTTCCGTCGGTTTGGGGCCGGATAACTTCCATTGAAAGTTGACTACTGCACCCTTATTGCTGAAGGATTCATTATTATCAGGATCAAGCGGAAGTTCATAGTTTTTACCGTTAAATACCTTCTTAACGTATGCAGAGGCGTGAAAAGTACCCACATTCGGCAGTTTGATTTTATAGTTACCATTAGCGTCGGAAGTACCAGCCGCGTATGTATGATTGCCAACTAGTGTATTTTCAACAATGACTTCAATCCCCGCCATGGGGCCGCCCTTGGAATCCTTCACTTTGCCAGTAGCGTAACCATCTGATGGCCCAGCTGCTGAACTTTTTTTACATCCATATCCGGTAAGGACAACGACTGCAATACTGGTTTGAATAGCAAGGACTATCGCCTGCCTGAATAAGCCTTTTGCGGCTGCTGATTTTTGTTTCATATAATATTTAATTTAATTGCTTAGAAAGTAGCTGCTGGTTGTTAAATTTGAAATCAGCAAACCCCAATCCTGGAAGTTTGCTGATACGATTATTAGCTAACCTATAATCCTTCTGATCAAAGTGATTATCGATTTACTTGAACGCGACCTCTCACGTTAAAGATCTTAATACAAACATTTTTGAGATGCTGGGCCGCACCTTTTTGACTATTGCGATATCTTGATGAACTCCACTCGTCTGTTTTGCATCCTGCCGGTGAGGGTATTATTTTCCGCAATGGGCTGAACAGCACCTTTGCCTTGGGTTTGCAGCAAGGATGCCTCAACTCCATATTCCTCTATTAAACTTTTTTTTACCGCCTCCGCACGTTTTTTTGACAAGACTAGATTGTCAGCATCATTCCCCTGATTATCAGTATGTCCAATGATGGTGAATTTCACGTTGCCATTTTCTTTGAGCGCAGCGGCGATTTCCCGCATTAAGCCAGTTGACTCAGGTTTAATTTGATCGGAGTTAGAATCGAAGAGAATTCCACTGGTACTGTACCTGCCTTCACTGAGCAACTTAGTACGGGTATCAGCTAAACCTGCCGCAACTCTGAAATTTGTATAATAAAATGCCGGGCTTCCCTCTTTGGTTTTAGCGCCCCATACCAACAACTGGTTAAAATTATGGGGACTTGCGACAGCGATCGGCAGGTCAAAAATCTTATCGGCATTCATCCACAGCCTGAGCCTTTCTTTTTGTACTGCTATGGCCACGTGAACTACATTTCTGTAGTTCGTCTGGAAACCAGGAAGCTTCACTTTTTCACTCTGCAGCTTCACTAGCGCGTTTTGGCGGGAATCGAGGGTAACTATGGCATTGTCGGCATGCAGACCAGCAGAAAACTTTAACATATTTTTAATGGTATAAGCGTTGTAACCTACTTTGGTTGCTTTATTCCCCCGATCAAAGAGCTCAAAGCCCAGAGCTGGCCGCACATAGCGGGTCGCCGGATCTATATCCATAAATACATCAAATTCATAGGTGAAATTTTCGGGGAACTTGAAAGTCGGCGAAAGTAGCGCTCCGGAACTCATCTTAACCCATTTTCCGGCGAAACCTTCCAGGGTAACCACCTCTCCGCTACCATTGGTAAACCACTTAAGAGGAAACTCACCAATTTGATCTTGCTCAAAGTTTTCTGTAAAGAGAATCGAGGCCCCCGGAACAAAATCATATTTAGAATAGGATTTTACCTCGCGGGTACTGCCACTTGCAGGCTCTTCTGTTTGTTTGAGCGAAGAAGAGGTTGATGTACTTTCCTCTTGTTTTTTTTCTTCCATTGCTTTTTCAGCCTTTTGCGTACTTTTTTTTATAATCAGATCTGTTGCAGCCGCTTCCGCCTTTTTCTGCAGTTTTTTTAGAAAACCCTGACTAAAGCAAGGGCTTGTTAGGCCGATGGCCATTAGTACTAATAAGTGATGTTTCTTAATCATAGCTGTTAAATAAACCCCCTTGGCTAAACGCTTCGAATATGCCCTGCCATGGGGAGGTAAACGATGAATGCAAAAATCCATACTTATCTATTGGCCCTCAACCATAATCGACCAACGTCCTGATATAGTAGACATAAGGCAGCCTAACATCGCCGCATGGGTGTTAAAATTATCAACGTTACCGCTGCATTAATAGCAGCAGGATGATCGCGGACTATTATTGCTTTACCAGCGGCAGAAAGAACCTTCCATCCAAATTAATGTGCGTGTTTCTAGGCTGAACCGGATCTTCTTTATCCGGATCCCAACTGGAAACGATAGTATGAGAAAAAGTACCGCCCAGCATTTTTGTTTCTTTTTTATAACTAAGCTCTATCGTACCTACGGTATTGCCAGGTAAGAAATCAGCAGTGGAACCGGAGGCGCGCCGATATTGATAATTCACATAGTAGGCGGGTGACGAAGAGATTCTGACAGGATAAAGACCCGTATAACCGGGCTTTAGCGCTGCTGCAGGGATTACTATAGTGATGTTATCTCTTCCAGCGGGATAGGCGGTCTTTAGCGCTACCGATAAGCTGCCATCTGTCAGAATATTTGCGGCAGCTGTAATTGCGGTGGTTGAGTACTTTGTACTTACCGTATTCCCACCCCCAGGGTAGTAGAACGTTCTTGCAAATGACGCACGAGAGGCCATCAGGTCGGCACCTTCTGGTTTATCCCGCCTCTTTTTGCAGCTAAAAAAAACGCAAATCAGAGCAACAGGAAGCATCGTTGTAATGGTTTTCATAATTATACAGTTAAAATCCTGTTGTGAAACCTATGGTCTGTTAAAGCATAAAGTTGCCAAGAGGAAGGAAGGTCTAAAATGTTTGTCGACATACAACCAAATACCTAAGATCAGTAACGCAATTATAGCGTTAGACCGCTTCATAAATCGGAGACAATGGAATTCTGAGAAAAAGAGGCTCGCCAAACGGAAAACGAAAAATCCAACGATAAAGCCTGTGTCGCATACTGTGTTCCTTATTTGAACCAGGAACTGATCGCCGCATCTGCGCTGCCAGCCACGCTGTTTCCAATTCCGTCCATACCCTTAGGCCCTCCTGTAAAACCCGAATTGATGCCAAAACTAGCTTCAAATCCTTTTTCAATCGTTGTGGCTGCTCCCTCCCCTTTAACGCCGCTTGAGGCAGAGATGACCACATTTGCACCAGTACGAATACCGGCGTCGGCAAAGGAATTGTTCTTATCAAAACTGATAAAGAAGGCTTCGTAAGCTTCAGCCTTAATACCGCCCCGAATCCCAATTTGGCTCCCCTTTACATCGCCGATACCCCCGCCAGCTTCCAAGAAGGCAATCAGGCTTAAAGTCGACTCTCCTGTTTCAAAGTTCTTCTTGAAGTTGAACTTGACAAATTCCGGCGCTTTGATTGTCCAGCTCAACTCCTTACAGTTTGCTTTCAGCGATGCTATTCCAAGTTCCATATTTAGGTTGACCGGGCAGGCATATTCAAAATCGGCGAGTCTACTTTTCTGTCTTGGCTGGCGATCAAGATTGCCACAGGCCGGCTCGACCACGGGATAACCCACTACTTTTTTGATCTCTTTAAGGTATTGAATCGCGGCACTGTAGTACTGAAAGTTGGAAAGGTACTCATTCACACCTGTCAGGTATTGCCATTTGGAATTGAAATGGAATCTTTCCCTGGCCGCTTGGAGTTGCACTTTGTCAAAGCCATCTGCTGCAAGTGCGCAGCTTTCAAGATAGACGCCAATCCGCTCGTCCTTTTCCTGGCAACTTTGTCTGCTAAGCTTTTCTATCATAAGACAGCCAGCACCTTTGCCTTCACGGCATTCGTAACCGGACATCATCTGGATAAATTTTTCCTGGATTTTCTGCAGGTCCTGATCTAATGCTTTTTTTTCCTGTGCGATGGTCCACCGGTATGACTGCTCCGCCTGCTGCATTTTCTGCAAAAGCTCTCGCTGGATATACCTGTTAGGCAGTACGCGGGTGGCTTTAATAACGATTGGGGACATTAATGGAGTCGGGCTTTGGCCGGTGGCCAGTGTATGGGTATAAGCATCTCGCACGGTCTTTTGCAGTTCCGAATTCCCCAGTTTAGAGGCCTTGCCGGCAAGTACGCCCAGTTCGGAGATCATGTTGTCAATCTGGTCTGAAAACTCCAACTGCTGGACTTTGACTTGTTCTGCGTCGTTAACACTGGTTTGATGCGCCGGCTTTTTGAATTTATAGAGATTAAAATAATCGGGAATGTGTTTTGCTCTGGCTAGGAAATCATAAGCGTCGCCGCTTTTATCATACTGACTAATCAAATCCATGGCTTCGGTAGTTAACTCGCTTTGAACCGAAGCCTTAGCCAGCTCCAATGCCTTGGCGGTATTACCATTGGATTTGGCGATGCGTGCGGCAGTATTGTTTGCCTGGGCATGCCTGGGATTCTCCTTGAGGCATTTGGCGAAGTAGAACATGGCGCTGTCTTTTAGCCCAACTCCGGCAAAAGATTGTCCCATATTGTTAAGCACCATCGGGTTGTTTGGGTTTCGCAACACCAGTCCTCTTAAAATGGGTATTGCCTGAGCAGGTGCACCAGCAGTGATGAGCATGCCACTCAGATTGTTGAGATTCAAATCATGGTTTACATCTTTTAATGCTACTTTCATTGCCAGCAGAAGTCCAGACGCTGTACCACCATTATAAAACGCATAAATGGAAAGTTCTGCCATTTTGGATAGCGTGTCTGCCGCCAGAACAATAGCGGTATCCACAGCCGCAAGATCTGCTGCTGACATTCGGGATATCGCTTTACTTTCCAGGTTAACGATGTAGTCATTGAGCTTTTTTCCGGCCAACGGATTTTTCGGCAGGTCGCCAATGTACAATCTGGGGAAATCATTGGCTGGTCTGGCCTTTTGAAATGCTCCCTTTGTGCCTGTTCTGTTTACACCCAGCTGACTGGCAAGCCCTGCAAGTACTGCAGGATCAATCTTACCTCCGGAACCTGCTTTCTTTTTCATTTCCGCAATCATCTTTTGGATTTGAGAGGCATTTGGTTGTTTTTTTTGCTGGGCCATGCCGGTGCTGCTTAAACATTGCAGGCTGATCAGCAAAGTTACAAGGACTTTGTTTCCTCGAATACGGCCAAATGGCCAGATCTCTGCTGACAGGTTGCTAATACTGGACAACCAAAATTCTCCAATGGTTCTGTATATAATTTTTATAATCAATGAGTACATAGGGTTTCTTTACGTTAAAAGTTCACAGCTACCTTATCCGATGTCATGCGCCCGGGTAGTTTCACGGTAAGTGCGCTCAGTCGTTTTTGGCAATCTGATTTATAGTTTTTTCCAATTGGAAGCGCCTTGCCAAGGATTTTTATTGAAAATGAATGATAACATAATTGTCAATCTTAATATGCCGGGACAATACTGCGGCTCCAAAGATCAGCCTCGACAGAAAAAGTGTAAAATATCGTAGACAAAAGTAACTACGTTGTCGCCGAAATGCCGTTTTTAACATTTAAACAACCTCTTCTTAACATTAATGCTTTGCCTGTGCTGACTTTCCCTAACGGAAGCCTCGTAAACCATGTTGCAATTCTTCCGGGATGATCTGTCGCCTAACTGGCCCATAGTTTCTGTCTGATTTGCCGGCCTGGCATTGAAGACTACTTTTTTAAATAGGTGTTTGGGAGTTTGATGTTTAAGTGTTGTTAAAGGGCTCCATTGAGTTGTATGTCGATGAAAACATGTTCCATTTCGACAGCCATATTAGCGTGTGAGCCGCATCTCTACTTTTGAGCATGAAAAATTATTTTATCATCGCCTTACTGCTGATCTGTTCTTATTCACGGGAAATCGTATCGGCGCAAAGTACCATTCCAGACTTTAAGGCAGTCTGGGCTGCAGGACAGCAAATTTCATTGAAGTCCTATACCTGGTCCGAGCAGGGTACGACCGAACAATATAATCAAACCAGTAGTACATGGGCAAGGTACAAGGCGGGCATTCTTCCAGAGCTGTTTCGCGAAGATATCGGGAGCATTGATGATGGCAATGCCCTAATACAAGTTGGGAAAGCCACTTATACCTTTAAAAAATATAAGCAGGCATATAGCGGCTGGCCGATTGTGCATTTCGAAGACCTGGTATTTATAAAAATGTCTATCCAATCCTTCGACAGTGTCAAATCCGACTTTAAAAAAATAGGAATTGACCTCGCTAAGGGAAGGCAGCAAGTTTGGAATGGCAGGACAACTTTAATTTTTGGTGCAAGTCATCCCTTGGATGAAGATACAGATCAGGTATGGTATGATGCCATTGAAAAGTATCCGGTGAGGTGGCGATACGACAGCAGATCAGGTCCGGTGGACATACAATATTCCGGTTACAAAAAAATTGATGGTGTCTGGTTCCCGGCTCAAAGAAAGGAATATGTGAACAAGAAATTGCACCAGGTAGTTCAATATGAAAGGGTGCGGTTTAATCTACACTTAGACCCTGAGATTTTTGACCCCGGACAATTTGGGTCTGCACACTGGTTAAATTGATTCTATTCAAATTTTACTTATACCAAATCAAATGAAGATAATTCAATTTATTACAGTGTTGCTCTGCCTCGGTCAGGCAAGCATTGCCCAAAAAATTTTTACCAAGTCCGAGTTAAAAAAAGATTTCTCAATCATTCGTGCCGCGTTGCAGGAGGCGCATCCCGGGCTTTACAGGTACAGAACAAAACAACAGATCACGACCGCCTTTGAGCAAACGGAGAGCCGCCTGAATAAAGATATGACAGAATTGGAATTTTACCGGATAGTGAACCCAATGATTGCCTACCTTGCCGACGGCCATACCAAATTTCACCGTCAAAAAAGGCCAGATGATCATTTTGCCTTTTTTGAACAAGGTTACTTTCCATTGAAATTGCACTTTAGAAAAGATAAAGCTTATATTCTTAAGTCATTTTCAGATCCGTCGTTTCCGTATGCGGGATGCGAACTAAAGTCAATTAACGGGAAAGCCATTAGTGAAATCAAGTCCCTTCTTTTCCAAAATATTTTTTCAGATGCTGATGGAGAAACGTTCAAATATCAGGAGCTGAATCAAACATTTTCGGGTTATTATGCAGAAGTCTTAGGCGACAAAAATGTATTTGATATCCAGTTGATTGATAAGACGGGCAAACCGAAAGGGATATCAGTAAGATCGGCGGCGGCCACTGCTTTTCCCAGGTTCATTCCTCTGGAGCCCATATATTCACTTATCTACCCAAGTGCAAAAGTCGCATTAATGCGTATCCCGGTCTTTCAGGAAAAAGAAGGTTTACAGAAATATGAGGATTTTTTAGCAAGCGCGTTTAAAAATATTAAAGACAAGTCGATCAATTCGCTCATTATTGATCTCCGGGATAATGAAGGCGGCACCGACGCCTTTGGGTTCAAACTCTACGCTTACCTCACAGCTATGCCGTTTAGATATTATGACCGTTTTACGGTGGCGGGAAAACCAGATTACTCATTTTCTGAGTACGCATGGCTTCCGCCGGAGTTAGCCTACCTTAAACAATTTATTGTTAAAAAAGGCAACGAGTATCTATTTACGCAAAAAGAGGGTCTTGGACTGCAAACTCCGCAGCCAAATCCGTATACGGGCAAATTAATCGTATTGGTCAACGGCAGAAGTTTCTCGGTGACCAGCGAATTTGCAGCAATTGTAAAAGATAACCGGCGAGCGATGCTGGTTGGCGAAGAAACTGGCGGCGGGTATACTGGAAATTCAAGCGGCGGCTTTGCAATGGTCACCTTGCCAAATACCAAACTTGGGCTAGACGTTCCCTTGCTTGGCTATTACATGCACTTGAAGAACCCGACTGCAACCGCGAAAGGAGTTCCCGTTGAGCTAAATATAAATCCAACTATACAACAGATTTTAACCGGGGAGGATGTGGTGCTTAGACAGGCGCTTATACTCGCAAAAAGCCTTCCCAAATCCCAATGATGACGCATAAAAGCAGAATAATGAAAGAACAAAGCCTAGATCCGGAAAACTGGCATCAAATGCGCAAACTCGGACATCAGGTAATTGATGATGTGATTGACCTATTGTGTAACATTGGGCACGTGCCCGTATGGAATGAGGTGCCACAGGAAGTCAAAAACACCCTTTCCACGGACCTCCCCCAATTTCCCACTACAGCAAACGATGTATACGTTGAATTTTTACGAACGATACTGCCATACCCAAAAGGAAATATCCATCCAAGATTTTTCGCCTGGGTACAGGGCGGCGGAACCCCACTGGGTGCATTTGCGGACCTACTCGCATCGGCGATGAATCCCAATGTCACGATCGGTGAACATTCGGCAATGTATGTCGACCAGCAAGTAGTGAAATGGTGTAAGCAGCTAATGGGTTTTCCAGAAACATCATCGGGTCTGCTGGTTAGCGGCGGTTCAATGGCTAACATTACTGCACTGACCGTTGCCAGAAATCATAAAGCAGGCTACGATGTAAGAACCAATGGTTTATACGGTTCGCCTGCCGCATTAGTATTATATTGCTCAGTTGAAACCCATAGCTGTGTGTTAAAAGCAGCTGAGATTCTTGGTCTTGGGAAAAATTCCGTTCGCCTGATCGGAGTTGACAAACAGTACCGGATTAAAATAAAAGATCTGGAAAAACAGATTCAAACTGATCTGAAAACCGGATTTAGCCCGTTTTGTGTTGTAGCTACCGTGGGAACGGTCAATACCGGCGCAATAGACCCGCTTAAGTCAATCCGGGATATTTGCAGGACTTATCAGCTTTGGTTTCATATAGATGGTGCTTACGGAGCACCAGCAAAACTGACTGGATCTCACAAACAGAGGCTCAGATACATTGAAGATGCAGACAGTGTCGCTTTTGACTTGCATAAATGGTTTCAAGCACCTTATGAGGCGGGCTGTGTGTTGATCAAAGATCAGGAAGTTCACCGGGCGGCATTTTCATTCACTCCAAAATATTTGATGAACGAAATGGAAGGACTGGCAGGCGGCCTCGATCCCATCACCAATTACGGTTTCGAGCTTTCCAGGGGTTTTAAAGCCCTAAAAGTATGGATGTCTTTTAAAGAACATGGTATTAAAAAAATTACCCGGCAAATTGTCCAAAATCTACGGCAGGCAAAGCACCTAGGGCTGTTGATTACTCGTAATCCGGAGCTTGAACTGATGGCACCGATTAGCCTGAGTATAGTGTGTTACCGGTTCATAAGACAGGGTATAAGCCAATCTGAGGCAAATGCACTCAATCGCGAGTTGCTCATTAAGTTACAGGTGAGCGGAATAGCATCTCCTTCATCCACAATTCTGGGAGGGGCTTACTGCATCAGGGTATGCATATTAAACCACCGAACCAAAACATCTGATATTGAACTGTTGGTTGCACAGTCCATAAAAATTGGCTATTCCATTTCGGAGGCAATCAAATAACTTAACGAGGAATGATTGCAAAAGTAGTGTTGGCCAGATAAAATTAATGTGCAGACTGAAGCTACACCTGAGCCAGTCGTCCAAATGGGGATTATTCCGTATGTGGCCACCTCTTTCGCGGAACGTGGCCTCATATTACGGCCCAAAATGATCAGTTGATTTCGTTGAAAAATGGTCAGTCGGCTTATTTTAAGCCGTTTTTAGCCTCAAGAAAAGCACCATGGGATGATAACTCATTTCGGTCATAAAAATTAATTAGCATGCCTTTAATTGCGTTTCATTGCAAAATTCTGAGGCCAATCCATGAAGACTTCTTCAGATACATAGATTTATCAAAAACTGAGGTCACGATCTCCTCTCAGGTCTCAAAAATAGCCTTTGAAACTATCCGTCATCAGTCACGGCGCTAAAAATAAAAGAGCTCCACTAAAAAATGGATAAGGGTGAATTTTCGGGATTTGAATATATTGGCCTCAAAGACTAAGATTCCTCCGGATATGAAGGGTAGAAGTTCGGGTGCACAGTTTGGCCCGAAATGAAGTGTCTACTATCTGCGAAATATACACGTTGTCATCTATTAGTCGGATATCATGTTCTTTACCGATACTCTTTAAGTATGGAATAAATTGATTTTCATGAAATCTCTTATAGATTTTTGCAGAAATTTCCTTACTGGGGATAGGGTTAACATAATTCATCGAGGCGAACCATAGCTTAAATACATCAGCATACTTGTATTGTTCCGATGCTTTAATTTCCTCCATTATCCGATCTTCTACCTGTTTCTCCCGAAATCTAGGATCTATTCCATTCTTTAAATCAGCTTCTACCCATCCCAGGATTATTTCTGCCTCATACTGTTTAGTTTTTGGATTACGGATTCTATTAAGATCCTTTTTATAGGAATTACCATATTCCTTGGGGTATTCTTTCCCTTCATTTGGATATTGAATCGAATATCTGATACACCACTTTTTTACTGGCTTTCCTTTCTTATCTTTGCTATAAATATAGGGTTCAGAATGTGTGAAGTTTGACATAGTTTTCTTTTTAGTTAACAAAAAAATTGTCCCCGTTTTGTCCCCGTTTTAATAAAAACAACTCTAATATACGAAATAACGATGTCCGACGAGAAAATAATATTTTCAATGGCCGGGGTAAATAAGATTTACCCCCCTCAGAAACAGGTTTTAAAGAACATATACCTTTCCTTTTTTTATGGTGCAAAAATAGGTGTTATTGGTTTAAATGGATCGGGAAAATCATCGGTTTTGAAGATCATTGCTGGTATTGACAAAGCTTTTCAAGGCGAAGTTGTTTTCTCTCCGGGCTACACTGTAGGTTATCTTGCACAGGAGCCGGAACTAGATGAAAACAAAACAGTTAGAGAGGTTGTTGAAGAGGGCGTAGCTGAAATTACCGCTATCCTTAAAGAATACGAGTCTATTAATGAACAGTTTGGTTTGCCGGAAGTTTACGAAGATGCTGATGCAATGGATAAACTAATGGCCAAACAAGGTGAGCTTCAGGACAAAATTGATGCTGTAAATGCATGGGAGCTGGATAACAAATTAGAACGTGCAATGGATGCGCTTCGCTGCCCAGATCCGGATACAAAAATTTCAGTACTATCGGGTGGAGAAAGAAGACGTGTGGCGATGTGTCGTTTACTACTGCAGGAACCAGATGTTTTATTACTAGATGAACCTACGAATCACCTTGATGCTGAAAGTATTGATTGGTTAGAGCAGTTTTTAAAAGAATACAAAGGAACTGTAATTGCAGTAACCCACGATAGGTATTTCCTTGATAATGTTGCCGGATGGATTCTTGAGTTAGACCGAGGTGAAGGTATTCCATGGAAAGGAAACTATTCATCATGGTTAGATCAAAAGGCTAAACGTTTGGCACAGGAAGAAAAAACGGAGAGCAAACGTCAGAAAACTCTTGAAAGAGAGCTTGAGTGGGTACGTATGGCACCGAAAGCGCGTCATGCTAAATCTAAAGCTCGTCTATCAAACTATGACAAGCTGGCATCAGAGGATTCGAGAGAAAGAGAAGACAAATTGGAATTGTTTATTCCGCCTGGACCAAGATTGGGGAATGTAGTTATTGAGGCAAACAATGTTACCAAAGCTTATGGCGATAAATTGTTATTTGAGAATCTGAGTTTCTCTTTACCACCTGCCGGTATAGTAGGTATTATTGGCCCTAATGGTGCAGGTAAAACAACATTATTCCGCCTAATTACTGAACAGGAAACTCCAGATACCGGGACATTCCGTGTTGGAGAAACTGTTTCACTTGGTTATGTAGATCAGATGCACAATGACCTTGACCCTGCCAAAACGGTATATGAAAATATTACTGATGGCTTAGATAATATCCAATTGGGTAACAAAGCGGTAAATGGGCGTGCATATGTTTCTAAATTCAACTTTAATGGTGGTGATCAGCAAAAGAAAGTTGGCATTTTATCTGGCGGAGAGCGTAATCGGGTGCATTTAGCCATCACTTTAAAGAAAGGTGCAAACGTATTGTTACTGGATGAGCCAACCAATGATATCGACGTAAATACTTTACGTGCACTAGAAGAAGCCTTGGAAAACTTCGGTGGCTGTGCAGTTGTAATCAGTCACGATCGTTGGTTCCTAGACCGTATTTGTACACACATTTTAGCCTTTGAAGGAAACTCTCAGGTTTACTTCTTTGAAGGCAACTACAGTGATTACGATGAAAACCGTAAAAAACGCCTGGGCGATGTAACTCCTCATCGCATTAGGTACAAAAAATTAGTATAGTACTCTTTAACAAAACAGGCCGGTAATACCGGCCTGTTTTGTTTTATTTATATTGCTTTTGTATTCTTAACAACAGCTCTTTCGTTTTTTTGATTCCCTCATCTTCCGACAAACCTTCGCCTTCATATTCAATACCCACAATACCACTCCATTTTGCATCCTTAATAATTTTAAACATGCGATCGTAGTCGATATCTTTTTCATCACCCTTTTCATTGAAATTAAAGGTTTTCGCGCTAATTCCTTTTGCAAATGGAACCAGATCAGTTACTCCCTGGTACATATCGTACACTCTATCTGCACTCACTCTAAAATTACCAAAATCAGGCAAGGTGCCACAATAAGGGCTATTAACCTGTTTCATAACATCCGACAACCATTTTCCATCAGAAGAATACCCTCCATGATTTTCAACTATAATGTTGATTTTATTTTGCTTACCATATTCAGTAAGTCTGCCTAAACCATCCACCACTGCAGTTTTCACATCCTGTTCAGATCCATTTCCTGCTGCATTTACCCGAATCGTTTTACAACCAAGCACTTTGGCCGCATCCACCCACTTATGGTGATTTTCAATAGCCTTTGAACGCGCTTTTTCATCAAGATTTCCCAATTCACCTTCTCCGTCAATCATGATTAAGTGATTTTGAATTCCCTCATTTTGAGTTATGCTTTTTAGTTCTTTCAGGTATGCCGGATCAGTTTCTTTTTTATTAAAAAATGGACTTACATACTCAACTATATCAATACCGAAATCTTTTTTAGCTTTTATAGGGAACTCAAGGTTTGTTAACTTACCGCCAAACAATGATTTATGCAATGACCACTGAGCTAAAGATATACTGAAAAATTCTTTTTTAGGGAGTGCCAGTGCGTCAAACGGAATTAAAGAAGAAAGTCCTGCAGCTGCAGATAACATTCCTAAATCTTTGAGAAAACTTCTGCGATCTGTTGTATTCATGTTCTTATTTATAAAGGGTAACTATCGGTTTTGTCCTTCTAAAATAGGAATAATTCCAGCAGATTTCTCTAGTTATTTATGAAAACGTATTATTTTTTGATGAATTGATTATTAAAGAACATCAGTTGAAATCCGATCGCGTTTTTCCAATAATCCCAGTTATGAGATCCCGGTCTGATGGTAAAATCATGCGGAATGTTATTGTATTGCAGTTTCTCGTGCAATTTGATATTCACATTGTAAAAAAAATCTTCAGAGCCACAATCGATAGTTAAAGCAAGTTTGTTAGGAACAAGTAGATAGGTTAAATCGATAACAGAATTTGCTTTCCAACGCTCAGGATATTTATCTTCAGGTCCAAGGCGCTTGGCGATGTCCCAGTTCAACGGGAAAGGTTTAATGTCTACACCACCACTCATACTACCAGCAGCGCCAAATATGTCCTGATGTTTAAAGGCCAAATATAGTGCACCATGGCCGCCCATACTTAAACCTGTAATTGCACGACCTTTTCTATCTTTTATGGTCTTATATTTTTGATCTATCCAATTAACCAGTTCAGTAGCTACATAAGTTTCATATTTCCAGGCGGGGTCTTCAGGACTATCAAAATACCAACTGGTAACATTTCCATCGGGGCATACAATGATCATCTGATAATGATCTGCATATTCCTTAATTGATGGCACCTTATTTACCCAACCAGAATAAGCATCTCCGGCTCCGTGCAGTAAATAAACTGTTGGATATGTCTTGCCTTCATTGTAACCCTCAGGAGTAATTACAACAGCCTTAATATTTTTCTTCATTGCAGCGCTATAGGTCGATACCGTATCAACCTTAGCTGCAAAAACTGATTCGGCACTAAAAAATGCAAAGATGCCGATGAGAAAACCCCATTTTTTCATTTTCTAATTACTTATCCAGGTACATGCAGCACCTACAAGAGCAGCGTCTTCCCACATCTCGCTTTGCTTTATTACCACGGTTTTATTAACTAACTTTTCCTGCAATTTAGTAATAAAATGATCCCATGTTTTGGCAATATTTCCACCAATTACCAACACCTGTGGATTTTCATCAGCAATAAAATCATTTAAGAAAGCCGCCAGGTTTGTAGAAAACTCTTCAAATAGTTGTTCCGTTACAGACTCATCTGCCGTAGCGAGCAATTCTTCAACATTTTTCGCTTCCTTTCCGGTTAACTCTTTATAGTGTTTCAAGAACCATCGGGTTGATATGTATTCTTCAGCAATACTGTCTTGAAAAGGAGCAAATGCTAAGTTCATATCCGTTACCCGACCATTGCAATTACTTGTTGAGCCAAGTCCTGTACCCAATGTTATTCCTATTGCTCTTTCAAAATCTGATGCAGCACCCGATGCAAGTTCACCTCTTAAAAATGCTTCTGCATCATTTATGAAAACAATATGCTCACCTGGAATGCCTAATTTTTCGGATAAAATAGTGCGGATATTTAATCCATATAATGAATCATATTTCTGCATACCTTTCATCAATGAAATACCTTCCTGATAATCGAAGGGTCCGGGCATGGCTATTCCAATTCTTATTGTCTCATCAGAAGATTTTAAAATTAGTGAAGAAAGTGCATCTACCCACGACTGGATAATTACTTCTGCACTGTCCATTGATGCCACGCGTAAACGTTGCATAGAACTATCAATAACTTTATATGTTGAGCAATCTACGTGTGCTGCTGTGATATGAGAGCCACCTATGTCGACCCCAATAAAGGGAAGTTTAGAGGTTTTAGTATTCATTTATTTAGGTCTATTTGGTTAACAATAGAATTGCTTTGATTCTACAACTCAAATAAAGACATTTAAACCGTTTTAGCAAAATTTATTTACATTTTTTTATTGCTTAAAAAGTGGCAGAATGCTAATAAATTGAAGATGGCAAAAAATATTATCTATTTCACTGGCCTTGGTCCACGTTTGTAGATAACCAACCCATTTAGGAAATTGCGAAGAATCTGATCGCCACAAGGTTTAAAATTTGGGTGGTCATCACTTCTAAAGAACGAGCCCAATTCACTCTTGGTGATCTTAAAGTTTACTAATTCCATGATCTTAATAATATCATCATTAGTTAGTTCAAGTGCTACACGCAACTTTTTAAAAATATCGTTATTGCTCATATGTTGAGTTTTATATAGTAAATCCTTTAGATGCTTTTGGTTCCATTACATTGCCACTTCGATCTTAACCTTTTTCCCTTTAATCTTCTCATTAGCCAAAGATTTCAGAATTCGGTTAATCATATTGCGCTTCACGGCAACGTATGAAGACTGATCTTTAACTTCAATCAATCCCACATCTTCCTTTTGTAAACCACCCTTTTTAAGTAACAAGCCAACGATATCAATTTTATTTACTTTGTCTTTTTTACCGGCAGCAATGTATAAGGTTTGCCATTCGCTATCGCCTGGCAATACAAAATTACCCTTTAAATTTTCAGTTTCTATGTCAGCTTTTAAAAATGGATACTTTTCATCATCAGCAACAATTAGATATGCAGTACCTTTAGCATTCATTCTGGCTGTACGCCCGTTACGATGTAAAAATGCATCTTCTGTATATGGCAACTGATAGTGAATGATACATTGCACTTCAGGAATATCTAAGCCTCGTGAAGCGAGGTCAGTAGTGATAAGGATCTTTATACTTCCATTTCTGAACTTCAATAAGGCCCTCTCCCTCTCATCCTGCTCCATTCCACCATGAAATATATCATGTGCCAGATCTTTGTCTATCAATAAATCGCTAATACGGTCAACCGTTTCTCTATGGTTACAAAAAATCAAAGTATTTTTATTCCCGATTTTGCAAATCAGTTTTAATAGGGTGTCTAACTTATCTTCGGCTGTAGTAAGTACTTTTTTAAGCTTTAAATCGGGAACAACTTTTACATCCTTTAAAAAGTTAATCTCTGTTGGCTTACTAACACCAGTAAAACCAGGAATCTCTTCCATAGCTGTAGCCGAAGTAAGTAAACGTTGCTTTAAAGAAAGTAGCTTATGAATAATGTACGACATGTCTTCCTGAAAACCAAATTCGAGCGCTTTATCGAATTCATCCAGTATAAGTGTACTTATCGTAGATTCATCAAAATTTTCGTGACGGAGGTGGTAAGCTATCCGACCTGGGGTGCCAATAAGTACTGCAGGAGGTTGCTCCAGATTATTTCGTTCCGTTCTTACCGGATGACCGCCATAACAGCAATTCACCTTAAAACCTGTAGCCATTTGTTTAAAAACAGTTTCAATTTGCAATGCAAGTTCCCGGGAAGGAACAAGCACTAAGGCCTGAACACCCTTAACTTCGGGTTTTAGGTTGTTTAGAATAGGTAATAAAAAACCAATTGTTTTACCTGAACCTGTTGGAGCAAGTAAAACTACATCACCACCCTTTTTCCATGCGGCAATAGATGCCTGCTGCATTTCATTTAGTGAAGCTATTTTTAAATTTTCCAATACCTTTTCTACCATCATGGCGCAAAGATAGCGGAATTAAGGCATTAAAACTTCAGATACTTCTTTCTTAAGTGTTTCATTGAGCTGTTTAGCCGAACCTCCATGTTCATAAGCATATGCCCTCTTTCACAGATCCATGTTGTCATTTTCCGATTTGCATGCTTAATTGGGGTATATACATTGTCGTTAAGCATTTCACTATAATCTACAGATGCCCTGCTCCTTTGCATCAAATAAAACTCATTTATCAATTCTGTCTTCATAATGATTTAATCTGATTAATTTATTATTGGTACATTTATATATATAATACTATCTAGTGCCGTTTTGTTTTAACGAATATTCCTTTTGCAATAGTATACCAAGCGTATATTAAAGATACCATAACCCACAACAAAACAGCACACTAAAGTGTTGACAACTAGCGAATTGTTAGCAATTAAACAATAAAGAATTAACTTCATTTTAATTTAATCCCCTTATTTTTAGGAAACCTGAATACGGGTTGTTTATGATAACACCAATTAGCGTATGATCTGGAAAAAATTTAGCGGCGAGGTAATCCACGCACCCATCTTAGAAGAAGTAGAAAAGGCCATCATCAGAGAAACTGAAAAAGGCTATCACCTTAAAGTTTGTATCGGTACAGATTCACAGGTCAAAGGAGCTTTAACTGATTTTGCGACTGTAATAGTCCTGTTAAGAGAGCACCATGGAGGTTTTATGTATATCCACCAGGAGAAAACACCTCAGCGCATGAGCATAAAGGAAAGAATGCTTATTGAAGTTCAAAAGTCTATTGAAACCGCTTACTCAATTTGCGATCTTTTAGATCTGTATGATGTAGATCTGGAGGTACATGCCGATATTAACACCAACCCAATGTTTAAATCAAACAAGGCTTTAAATGAAGCCATGGGCTATATCCTCAGCATGGGCTTTATTTTCAAAGCAAAACCCGAAGCTTTTGCCAGCTCAACCTGTGCTGATAAAATGGTGCATTAAATAAGGGCATATCTTTTAAAACTAATAGCCTATTACCACTTTGTTGTGGAAATGGTAGCAGGCTTCTTTGTTTCGGGCTGTGGATCTTTAATGGTATTACTCATAGTAGCTTTTAGCTTATCCGCAATTTTTTTGGATTCTCGGGCAATAGATGCTACATTCTTTTCCCATTCAGCATTATTTAATTTGCCTGGGGATTTCTCAAGCGCTGTACTAACAGCCACCGGAACGAAATTACCATAACGGTCCCGCTCATAAGGAGTAAACATAAAGTCGGTAAGTATTAATCGATATTTACCATTACGCAGTTCCAATGAGATGTTATATTTAGCCTCACCTGTTGGATGACCTACTCCTACAAGGCTTTTATTTAAAACCATTTTCCCTTTTCCATAAAAAGCAGTATCTCCTTCTGAAGAATTCAGTTTAATAGCTTTTGAGTAGCCTTTGAAAAAGCGCTTAGCATTTGCAGACATCACTTCTTTTTTAACAAGCGGAAGTTCTGCAACCTCTAAAAAAGTATACTTCCCGCGCTCATCCATGGGTAATACATTTGTTTGAGAGAATGCACTGAGACTAAATACGAATAAGGATAGAACAAACATTATTTTTTTCATCGGTAAATAATTGATTTAAAGCTTAGAAAAGAGAATAAAAAACCGCCAGAAGTAATATTCTGGCGGCTTAAAATTAAAAAATATTTTGTACAAATCCCTAGAATGCGTAAACAGCAGCCAGAGAGAATTGCGAGGCTGATTTAGACAGAGCACCGCTCTTTTTCACAAATTCCTGAGAATAATCTTTATCGCTATCGAAACGTACTTCAGGAATAAAAGTTAATCCACCTGCTTTAATATTACCAGATAAAGTAATGGCTGCTATACTTGCATCAGGTAGCTCACCTATACCCTTGTAATTAAAATACTCGCCTCTTAAACCCAATGAAACGGCAGGAGTAAATGCATATTGCGGATACAATGCAACACCTGTATAACCACCATTATCATTAGAAACAGAATAATCAGCAGCATTTAAGCCTAACTTGAATTTATCAGTTACCTGATAAGCTGTTGTTAAATCAAAAATAGTTCCCGTACCTCCAGCACCAGCCGAATAACCAGACAAGAAGTTCAGGTAAGCAGACCAGCCTTCAACAGGAGCCACCATTAACTGAGCACCTATATGAGATACTCCATTAAGATCCTGATAAACATTCCAGTCATTGAACAAACCAACCATTAAACTGGCTTTTTCTGAAAAGGCATAAGTTCCTTTGATACCCGCATTTTGAAAAGGGCCGGCACCAAAAAGGTAGGAAGTAGAATAGTTAAAGTTAGCCACCGGCGATATCACCTCATAACCGATAAACGTACCCATATAACCTGCAGTCATGCTAAATTTATCAGTAAATGCATAGTTAACGTACAAATTCTGGATATGGAAAGAGTTATCATCAGGTCCATTTGGAATAGATTGATATTGTCCTCTTGGTCCAAAAGATAATTCTCCAACAAATGAAGCTTTACCAGTAGTTTTCTTTAAAGCCAAATCGATCATCCCAATAGAAACCGAGTTTTGCTCTGAAGCAAAATAGGTTTTAATATTTGGAGCTTTCGCAAAATCATATTTAAAATATGTATCAACTGAACCCGAAATTTGCAATGGAGCTTCAGCGGCTTCCTGAGCGTAGGTAGCCGAAACAATAGATAGTAATGCTATAGTTAGTATTGATTTTAATTTCATAATTTTCGGTTTGAGGTTGATAATTCAGATAGTTTGTGGTTGGTTAAAATGTATTTTCAATTTCTGCCCCTGTTGAAGCAACAATCAAAGTACCTTGAGAATATTTCTCGTTATGTTGAGAAGCATCTAATCCTTCTTCTTCTTCTTCTGAAGTAACACGGATTGGCTGAACTACGTTGATTAATTTAAAGATGATGAAAGAAACTACGAAACTGAATATGATTACAATTACAGCTCCTTTAAGCTGAGTAAAGAAGAACTCAGGATTTCCATAAAACAACCCGTCTGCACCAGCGCTGTTAACAGTTTTAGTAGCAAATACACCGGTTAATAGCATACCAACAATACCACCTACACCGTGGCAAGGGAATACATCTAATGTATCATCTAAACTGGTTTTTTGTTTCCATGAAACAACAAGATTAGAAATAACAGCCGCAATTACACCAATAAAGATACTTGAAGGAATGCTTACGAAACCTGCACCTGGAGTAATGGCAACCAAACCCACTACAGCACCTATACAGAAGCCTAAAACAGAAGGTTTTTTACCTCTTGCCACATCAAAGAACATCCAGGCTAAACCAGCAGCACCAGCAGCAGTATTAGTAGTTAAGAAAGCCGAAACTGCTAAAGCATTAGCACCCAAAGCAGAACCTGCATTAAAGCCGAACCAACCGAACCAAAGTAAGCCAGTACCAATTAGTACATAAGGAATATTAGCTGGTGGAACTTCCTGATGCTCAATATGAGATTTCCTGCGTTTTAGAACCAAAGCACCAGCCAGGGCAGCCATACCAGCAGAGATGTGTACAACAGTACCACCTGCAAAATCAAGTACACCCATTTTTAAAAGGAATCCATCAGGAGACCAGGTCCAGTGTGCTAAAGGAGAATAAACAAATAGGGCAAACAATACAATAAACAAAATGTAAGAGGTAAAACGGATACGTTCTGCAACCGCTCCAACAACTAAGCCCGGAGTAATAATAGCAAACATCAATTGGAATACCGCAAACAATGAAAGTGGAATAGTTCCCCATGCCGGACCAGAATTTACACCCTGGAAGAACAAGAATGTGGTTGGATTACCTATAAATCCACCAATTGTTTCTCCAAAAGCAAGGCTAAAGCCTACAACAATCCAAAGCACGGTAATTACACCTGCAGCCACCACACTTTTAATCATGGTAGAGAGAACATTTTTACGATGAACCATACCGCCATAGAAAAATGCGAGTCCTGGAGTCATCAAAAATACAAGAGCTGAAGCAATTAATACAAATGCAATATCAGGCGCACTGTATTTTCCCTCGTCAAAGTTAGGAAGTAAGGGAATAAAAAGAGCCAAAATTGCAATTATCAATAAAACTGCAAATGGACCCCACTGTTTAAATAAAACTTTTGCCATAAATGTTAGATTTTACTAGTTTATAATTATACTTTATCTGATTTTTTGATAAAACTAGACAAAATTTTCAATTATTCATATTTTTAATCAAACAAAAACAACACAAAACATTAAAATATTCAAAAATTATAGCCAAAAACATTAAAATTTAATAAAATCACTATCAAATTTTTAAATATTTCTCACATTCAACACAAAAACACCTTTATTTTTTAACAAAAACATAAAAATTAACAAAAAACAAGATTTGCAAAGAAAAAAGCAAAAAACAGGATAAAACGGGATAAAAAAAGGGATTTCCCGAAATTTAGTACACTTTCAGACACACAATAGGCGCATATCGGCTTATTTTCAAGCAGAAATTATAAATTTCGAAAAGAAAAAGACAGAATCCCTGACCCAGCAATGGTTTTAAGGGGAACAAATTTTGGCATTACACCATTTATGGATTACCAATGAGATTTTTCAGGCAGATTACCCAAAAAAAAGAGCTATTTAAAGATTATCCGGAGATTTAAAAACAACCTCCGGATAAGAAACTACACCCTAATGAAAGAAAACAGATGCATCAACATCCTTAAGCTTACCAGAAGGTGTTTTATATTGTAGCTTTAATGTGTAACCTCCGCCACCTTCCAAAAACATAAGTTCAAATGGGTGGTACCCTTTCTCAAGAGCTATTTCAGCAGATTTTTCAATAGATGTGTGCATACCATCGCTATCAATAAATACTTTATCACCTAATTTCAACACACTTCCATCATCTGAGCGCAATGCGAACGAATAAATACCCGTTTCTTCTGCATAAAAGTAACCTTTATGACGGGTAGCAAAACTTTCCGCAGTTTTTGCTACAGGAATTTCAATTGCAGCGCTAATGCCTTCGTTGGTAAGATCTTTTTCGTCTATAGCGTTTACAGTCTTATAAAAGCGCGGATAATATGAAAACTTTAATCCCTTTGCTGGTGATGATAACTGTACAGGCTTAATATAATCCTGATGTACATAATTAATGGTATAAATATCCCCTCTGTTACCATTTGGTCTAAAACCTGCCACTTTAAATTCCACCGGCTTAGTTATGGTCAAATCTCCATTAAAAATTTTCGACTGCAAAGTAGGCAAGGTACCATCAGTAGTATACCTTATTGTTAAACCTGCAAGTGGCTTATTTATATGTAATGTGCCCTTATCAACAAATACACTCTGGGTAGTAAATCCATCCAGGTCCGGAAGCCGATAATTTATATTCATAGCATCCAGCAATGAAAAGTGCTTCTGTACACGATTTTCAAAATTATTCCAGTCTACACCTCCTTTAAACCACGCTACCTCCGCCATAGCCAACATTCTTGGAAACACCATATATTCCAATCTTCTCTCAGAAGGAATATATTCCGTCCATATATTGGCTTGTACTCCAATTACAAATTTCTTCTCGCTTTCTGAGATGTTAAATTTATATGGATCAAAAGAATATACCTTTTGTAATGAACCACCATCTTGCTGAGCATCAAAATAACAAAACTCACCAGGAGTCATAATCACATCATTCTCTTTTTCCGCAGCGTGTTTAGGTGCTGTAGGCACCCATGTTCTCCAATACATCATTGTAGCTGTTGGCGATACACCTCCATCAAGAATTTCGTCCCAACCGATTAGCTTTTTACCTTTACTGTTAAAAAACCGCTCCATTCTCCGCACAAAATAGCTTTGCAGCTCATCCACACTTTTAAGTCCTTCCTTCTTCATCAGCGCTTCACATTCAAGCACATTTTTCCAGCTGCTTTTTTCAACTTCATCGGCACCCAGATGGATATATTTGCTTGGAAATAATGCAGCAATCTCAGTAAATACATTTTCGGCAAATTCAAAAGTTGTTTCTTTACATGGGCACAATGGCTCAGAGAAGTCCTTTGCCTGTCCACCTTTGCCATGAGAAGTTAGCCAGGGCATAAGGTTTGTTGCAGCCATCATATGTCCCGGCATATCAATTTCAGGTATAATCTCTATTCCTTTAGAATCAGCATACGCAATTAGCCCACGCATTTCATCTTGAGTATAAAAACCTCCGTACATCTTCTTACCATCAATCATTTTGAAATGTTTTTCAGGAATAGCATAATCAGGATTTGTTTTAGCAAGTGCAATACAACTCGAATCCTGACCATTCATCTCTCGCCACGCGCCTTTTGATGTTAGTTCAGGGTATTTTTTGATTTCGATTCTCCAACCCTGATCATCTGTTAAATGCAAATGAAACTTATTGAATTTATAGTAAGACATTCTATCTATCATTGTTCGCAGATAAGCAAGATCAAAGAAATGACGGGAAACATCCAAATGAATACCTCTCCACGAGAAATGTGGCGCATCTTCAATTTTTACACAAGGAATAGCGATTGCGCTCAGCAATGATTTTTGTAAAACCTGCTTGCGGCGTAATATCGCAGTTCCCATCAACTGTTTCAGGCTGGTTACAGCCCAAAAGGCACCTTGTATTGTGGCAGCTTTAATTACAATTGCATTTTTTTCAACTGATAATGTATAACCTTCATTTGCAATGGAAGGATCAAGACCTAAAGTAACTGTATTTGCGGCTGTCTTTCCTTGTTTAAGCAACGCAAAAGTAGCCTTTAATTCAGTTAAGGCTGGTGCCAGACTTTCCGAGTTTTCAGCCAACAGCAGTTTTGTAGCAGTTGTCCACTCAAAATTACCTGCAGCAGGAATGAGTTTCACAGGTTGTGGTATAATAGCATAACCTGCCTTTTCTTGCTGTGCGAATGTTGTAAGCACACAAAGAAACAAAACTAAGGTGATCTTAAGTTTCAAAGTAATAAAGTTATTCATAAAATGTCTGGTAATCTATTTAGCTAAGTATTCTGATCCTTGCACTACACCTCTGCGTTCAATTTCCTTATCAATATATGTTTGAATTGCAGATTTATTTAACCCCCAGTTAGGTGCTATTAACAAATCCCAATCTGATATCCCAAATAATCTTTGAATAACAATATCGGGCCTCAATAACGGAATTAATTTACAAAGCAGATCGGTATATTCTTCTAGCGAGAACAGCTTAAAGGGTTCCTTTTTATATTTTACTCCCATAATTGATCCTTCTACTATGTGAAGGTGATGGAATTTTACAAATTTGATTTGAGGGAACCGGTTAATCTCATGGATGTAACCCAGCATCATTTCTTCTGTTTCCCAAGGGAAGCCAAAAATAGTATGTACACAAAGGTCAAGCTTACTGTTTTCAAGTAATTTAACGGCCTCAACAAACTCGCCATGACTACATCCTCTATTGATCTGATTAAGCGTTTCGTCGTATATAGACTCCATGCCCATTTCCAAATCCACATCAAATCGATCAGCATAGCTTTCAAGTAAAGCAACCTTTTCTGCATCAATACAATCAGGGCGGGTACCCACAGAAAAGCCTACAACATCTTCTGTATTTATAGATAGTGCTTCATCGTACATCATTTTTAAATAATGTACAGGAGCATAAGTATTCGTATTAGGCTGGAAATAAACAATAAACTTATCGGCTTTATAAAAACCCTTACCTCTTTCCATACCCTGCTCTAATTGTTCGCGTATGGTTGGCAGCTTTCTGGAAAGCTCAGGGGTAAAAGAGTCTACATTACAGTAGGTACATCCTCCATAACCTTTACTCCCATCGCGGTTAGGACAAGTAAATCCACCATCAACTATTACTTTAAACACACGTTGCCCATTGTATTTCTCTTTGAGGTGTGTTCCGTAATTTCTATATCCTTTTATTCCTTGATCCAGTAAAGTTCCCAATTGCTTTTTTCTTGCAAAAATACAGCTTTTAATTTATTTCTGACAAAGAATGATTGTTAACCGCCAGGTAGTTGCTATCAGACCAGAAATTAAGCACTTTTTAACTCTTTAATTTTTTTAATGGGCCAGAGAGTAAAAACTATCGACAATGTACCGGCCAGGGCACCCAAAAGAATAGAAAGCAATTTCCCATTAAAACTATAATCTTTAGGGATACTAAGTTGGACCGCCAACATACAAAACAAAATAACAGATGAGGTAGTTACGCCGTTAATACCTGCCATTTTAAACATAAATTTATTCTTAGTAAAATTATCAGGCAGCACAAATCCTGCTTTACCCTCTTCAGAAAGTGCTATTGTTTTTTTTAAAATATCGAAAGTGATTATAAATGGAAGCAACAATGCCATAGGTAGCAGAAACCGCGCAATACAATACTCACCTTCAAATAAGTGAACCGCATTGAGATTTTTAAAGCTAAAATACGGGATAATAGTGTTAGCGATAACGTTGGGAATAAAGTAAAGCGGCAGGTTCCGCAGAACAAGCCTTTTCAATACCATGCCATCACTTTTTAAATCTTTAAGCATAACTTACCATCAACTCTTGCTGTAATAGTTCCAGCGCTTTATTTTTAATTGCTATTGCCTCACTTTCAGGTAAAAAAGCATCATTTGAGCAAAATGTGAAATCCATTTCTCCTTTAAAAGTACTTACAACTATGGTATTGGGATTTCGCCATGGGAAACCGACCGATGGACTATATATAGCTTCCACTTCAAAGGAATCGTAGTTTTCAGGAATTCCCAGTCTGCCCATATTTGAAAAAGTTACATCATGACTACCTTCAGTGGTCAATAAATACTTCACCATCTTCTTTACCGAGCCATGGAAATATTCACTCATGATCAATAGTTCATGAACATTCATAGCAGCAATTTTTGTATTCAGGTCTTCCTTTACTTTCTTTGCTTTTTCCCAAAAACCGGCAAGCTTATCATCAACCGATAGTTCGGCAATGGGTGCAAAAGCAAACATGGTATCCCCTTTTATTTCGCTGATAAATCGCCTCACATCAACCGGACAGATTACCTTACCACGAGCCTTACTCCCTTTAACAGATTGAAATGCTTTTAATAAAATAACACACAAAGCAGAATACACACTTACACCTGCTGTTTTACATTCAATAGCAAGTGCTGCCGTTTTCTCTGCATCCAGTCGCCAATGCAAAAAATAGTTCTGCCCCTCAGGCTTTTTACTTTTTGTAGATTTAAAAAGAAAAAACAACCTTGCAACTACTGAAAAAAACTTCGCTTTTAAAACCTTCCCTTTACTGACTTTAAATGATTGAGAAAGTAATCCTTCCATAGAATTAAATGGCAGGTAGCTGGATAGCTCCTTTTCCGGTTCATCCAGTACTTCTAATATCTCACTCATCAAAGCGACAAAAGTAGTACCGTCACAAATACAATGCGGACAAACTAGAATCAGATCCGAAACTTCGGCATCCTTAAGCCATACAACTCTTGCCAATGGCGCACTCTTTCCATCAAAAAGTTTTCTCCATTCAGCTTTAGATTGTGCTTTCCAATCGTCATCACTAACCCTTTCCCCAATTCTAACCGGAATTTCAGAAAGCTTATTACTCGAAACAAAATAAGGAACCCCCGCAGCATCTTCCTTTATACTTGCTCGCAATAAAGGATGTTTTTGCTGCACTTTATGTAATGCATTACGTAATCTTTCAAGCGTAAAACTCCCTCGAATAGTAATTGCAAATACACAATTTAAAGGAGTAGAAGCATCCACATACATGATTCTTTCTCCCATGATCAGCCGTCTTCTCATAGCTCATTAAGTATTTCCATCATTTTTTCTTTAATAGCCTGCGCTTCATTATACGGGATAAACCCTTCGCTGGCAATAAATGTAAAATCCATTTGCCCAAGATAGGTTGAGGTTACAAGTGTTGTCGTATTCCCCAACGGACCTATTACAGAGGGGCTAAAAATGGTTTCCACAGCAAAATTTTTATACAGATAAGGAATATCTACTCTGCCCAGATTAGAAAACATGCAATCGTTACTGGACTTGCCATACTTTAGAAAATTAGTAAAGTTATTTAATGATGAATGCGACTCTTCCATCATCATAATCGTTTCATACGGATCTAACTTTGTGGTTTTCTTGTCAATATCTTCCTGCATTCTTTTAGCGTCAGCAAAAAAGCCGAGGTCTTTATCTGCAGAAACCACCAGCATCAAACCAAACGCAAAAATGTTATCTCTCTTAATTTTTGGGGCAAACCTGCGAATATCAACAGGGAGTGAGATTTTGTTATGAAAGTTTTCTTTTCGAACTTCCTTAAATGCATTTAATACTGCCACACATAGTGCTGTATTAACCGTAACTCCTTCCGTTTTACACTTATGGATTAACCGGTCGCTTAATTCCTTTTCAAGCTTCCAGTGAATCATATAATCACGCTTTCTTTCAATCAATTTCTTTTTAACGGGAATCAGCCATAAAAACAGGGTTGCTACACCTCCAATTAATTTGGCTTTAATGATCTTCTTCTTGTTATTAAGAACTGAAACCGGTATAATATCTTCAATCCTTAAAATCGGATCTTCCTTACCTATCTCTATTGAGCCATCATCTAGTAATAGTAAAAGTTCAGCCAAAATTGCCATAGCCGAGCCCCCGTCACAAAGGCAATGATGGATAACCATTATAAATTCAGAAAACTCCTCACCTTTTATCCACACCAGCCTCATTAAAGGCCCTGATCTGGTATCAAACAAGGTCGACCACTCATTCATTGACTCTGTTTTCCAGTCGTCATCAGTAGTCCGGGCTACAATCCTTAAAGGAATTTGAAGTTCAATTTTTTCACTAACCACAAACCAGGGCCTCGATTTCTGGTCATCCATTACAAAAGCATTCAAAAATGGGTGTTTTTCCTGAAGCCTCCGCAATGCATAGCGCAAGTTCTCTATTTCAAAACTCCCTTTTAACTTTATAGGGATCACGGCATTAAAGGGCGCTTCCCCATTTCCATGAAGCATTCTTTCGGCAAATAGAAGCTTTCTTTTCATACAAATTCTTCTAATAACTGTACTGCTTTATCATTTCCACCGGCAGCAATAAATGTTTCTTTAATTCTCAAAGAGGCGTTTCTGTATACCGGATTTTCAAGCAACTCAAATACTGCCCTCTTCATATCCTCGATGCGTAACCGCTTATAGCGGATCTTGATCCCACAACCGGCATTTTCGATAAGTTTAGCGGTATGAAAATGATCATAGGCAATTGGAGTGATCAACATTGGCAATCCATTAATGAAGGTATCGTTAACGGTATTAAAACCACCATGACAAATCACAGCATCCATTTTTGGCATCAGCTCAGCCTGTGGTACAAAACCATTAACAATAAAATTATCAGGCCATTGCTCAAAAATATCTGGATTGGTGGCTGCCACTATAGTTACCGGGGCATCTGCAAAAGCTTCGATCAACTTACCAAAAAACTCTTTTCTTATGTCAACCAGCAAAGTTCCTAACGAAACAAATACTTTAGGAGTAGTTGTTTTTTCTAACCTCTCCCAATCAAAGTCAGCATGATTTGGCCGACCTTTAACAGGCCCAACAAATTTCATATGAGGCATGGAGTCCTGAGCTCCGGCAAACTCTTCAGAAGTAAAAACGATGTTCATTTTATGTGAGTGAATTACAATCTCTTCACCATACACACCAAATTCCCGCTGTAATCCTTTAATCAGGTTTTCCTGCCATTCAAATATTTTAGGTGCGCTGTTCGCCGTATCTCCCATCACATCCGGTGGCACCGGTGTAGTCGTAACACAAGGAATTCCTTTAATGTAAGCACATAATGCCCCCGCAAAAGTGATGCAATCGTTAATAATTACATCTGGCTTCCATTCATCAACATACCTACCCAGGCCTTTCATCATAATGCGGGCAATAGGAACGTAAGTTTCTTCAAGTGCCAGTTTCATTACCTCAGGTCCAGAACAAGCCGGGCCATCATCCTGTCTCTTTAATATTTTTTGAAGTTCTTCCTGATGTTCAACCAAATCATCATGCGGATAGATGTACTCACCACCCTCAGGAATATGAGAATCCGAAAGCGGTATAACACCAAGCCATTTCACCTCATGACCTTTAGCGATAAGACTGGCTCCTACACTTAACGTTGGGCTTATATGACCAAAAAAAGGTGGCACAACGAACAAAAACTTTGACATAATTCTCTTTTAATTATTTAATACCTCAACATATCTTACCGCGCTTAACTGTACAAGCAAATCAGCAGCAGTTTCCGTCCCTCCAGCCTCTTCAAAAGACAAGCTCATCTGTCGTGCTGCCTTACCGAAAGATTCATTATTTAAAATTTCCTCAACAGCTTCCTTAAGATGTTTTGATTTGAACCGATTGAAATTTAACCTCAACCCGGCACCCACTCTGACCACCCTTCCGGCAACGTGCGACTGGTCGTACGCAATAGGCACAACTACCATTGGCAAACCATTAGTTAAAGTTTCACATACTGTATTATGACCTCCGTGACAAACAACTGCATCGAGATAAGGTAGCAGCTCCAGCTGTGGAACATTGCGCTGAACGATAAAATTCCCGGGCCATTCATCAAATAACGAAGGTTCAGAAACAACCATAACAGTTAAAGGTTCTTCAGCAAAAGCTTCAATCACCTTAGCAAAAAAACTCTTCTTATGTTCGTGATCAAACGTAGTTCCTATACTTACCAATATTTTTGGTTGCGGGGTCCTCCGTTCCAATCCTTCCCAATCAAAAGGCGTTTGCCCTTCTCGCTTATGGATAACAGGACCTACAAACTGATAATTAGAAGGCAATTCCATTTCACCAAAAAAAGCTTTAGATGTCAACACCATTGTTAACAGGTCCGAGCAGGCAATAGCATTTTCACTTTCAACACCCAAATCCTTTTGAAGTGCCACAATTTGGTTTACCTCCCATTCATGGATCTTAGGTAGTTCATCCATCACCTTAATTGCAGCCGGTGCAGTAACAGAAGTTGCATAAGGAATATTTCTATTAACTGCAGCAATAGCTCCGGCAAACATCTGATGATCTGTAATTATCAGATCTGGCTTAAACTTATCCAACAAACCCACAATACCTTCGTAACTGTGTTTGTTCAAAGGGATCAAAACTTCCTCGTAAAGGAATTTGATGCTATCGATACCATAAACGATCTTCTTTGTAATGATGTCAAGATATTTCTCGCTGTCCTGTTTTTGCTGATCATTTTCATCATACTCAATAAGCAGTAACTGCCCCCCTTTAGGGAGGCGCAAAGCCAAAGATTTATCCAGACTAATCCAGGCCACTTCGTGACCGCGATGCAATAAAACAGCACCAATACTTAATGTTGGGTTAATATGCCCTGTTAAAGGCGGAACTATGAATACGAATTTAGCCATTGTTAAAAAATGTTTCCATGATATTTCCAATACTTACCGGCTCCTGAATAGGAATATTATGGTCGCCGTTAACCTCAAGCAATGCTGCTCCTCTTATCTTATTTTTCAATTTCTTACCCGCTCCCAGGCAATTTGAATTTGCACCATATAGCAGTAAAGTATCTTGCTGTATATCCGAAATCTCAGCAGCGCTAAAAAACTCCTTCTCAAGAATCATATCACTCTTTATACTGGTTTCGTGAAAAAGATACTCGTACATACGGTGGTTACGTTCCATCTGTCGCTTTCCCATTTTCACCTTCGTGGTATCTGTAAAATTGGTTACATAATGCTCCAGAAACTCCCTGCTGTAATCATCTATAATATCTCTCGTTTTATCATCATTAGGATCTGGGGCTTCTATAACAGCAAGTTTTTTTATCTTTCGGGGAAAGCGCGCAGCCATTTTTAAAGCAATAAGTCCCCCAAAACTATATCCGGCCAGGTGCACCTTATCAATCCCCAAACTATCCAGTAAATTCACCAGATCATCGGTCATACTATTAAGGTCGTAGCCATTTTCTATTCTTTCACTTAAGCCATGGCTTTTAAGATCATACATAACCACATGAAAGTGTTTCGCTAAAATGGGCGCAATATTAAAATAGTAAATAGAAAGGTTGCTAAACATCCCGTGAACAAGCAGCACCGTTTCCGCAGCCCCTTTATTCAGTTCCTGTATATGCACTCCTCTGTTATTTACTTCTATTATTGGCATTCTTCTATGTAGTTTACAATCGTTCCTAAATTCAGATTGATAAGCTGATCAAGATCCATGTTAGACAACCATCCTGTAAAGTCTATCTGCTCACCAAAGTGTGCCTTAATTTTTTCAGAAAAGGATACAATTTCAATACTATCCATCTCAAGGTCTTTAGTGAAAGAGCTTTCCATCGTGATATCCATTTCTTCCACAAACTCTTCTCCTATCACCTCTGTAATAAATTGTTTCATAAGATCAAAGATCTCGTTGCTGTTCAGTTTTGCTGTCGATACTACTGCGTCCATCCGATTATATAATTTTTATGTTTTATTGTTTTTATGAATATGTCGTGAATCCTTAATTCTTCTCCTCTGATCTCCTGTATAGTATATGCTTTTGGATTTCCCTGCAGGCCTTTCCCGAGGTATTTCCCGTAAGCCTCCTTTGCCACCCAAAAACGGGTTGCCCATTCCGCTTTGTCTTTATCTGCTAGCAGTACCTTCTCTTCCTCAGAGAAAACGAGATCAGCAAACCCTTCACTTCGCTCCTCAATCCGTTCAATGTCAATACCAACAGATCTATCGTATTGTGCAATTCCAACAGCATCAGTCCCTTTATGGGCAATAGAAACATGTATATCCTCAGTCATATTGCCATATGGGTAGGGCTTTCTGAATTCGTCTGATCTGATTTCAAAAGCAATCGGAAAGTAGGCTTCTTGTTTAGTCTTCTTCAGTAAATTTCGAACAGCATCTTTTACTGCAACTCTACTGATCATCCATTCTTTTCGCTTATTTGGCAATAATGAATTATGATGTTTTTTCTCATCCTGATTGAAATAGCGTTTTAAAATAAAGTCCCACGAAACCACCCTGCTGTAAGCGTTGTGAAACATGAACACTCCCGGGGCAATCTCTTCTGAAAGTCTGTTATTTAATGGCGACATAGAAACGCTCCACAACGCATCATCAATTTCAAGTCTTCTGTTTTGCCAGCCTGATATTACCGCCCAGATCTTATTATCCCGCTTCATCACAAAATCTGCGGTAGCAAATTCATCATTCAACTCCGTGAGCACACAAGTACATTCAAAACTTCCTTTCTGATCTTTAAAATCACCAAAGAACTCTATTTCCTGTATTTTAACAGGGAAAGCGATGCGATCTTTTGTAAGTGTAAGCTGCAGCCATAAACCAAACAGCTGTCCGGCATTATCTAAAAGAGAACCCTTGCCAGTATCACCTTCAATGATACCGGTAATGCCTTTTTCACCAACAGCAATTAATTTCTTTATACCCTGATAGCCGGGTCCATGAAACATATGTCCATCATATATCTGCTCAGTTGTTCTGTCGATGTTCAAAATCTTACCCACATCAAAACTCCTCAAAGGAGCATCAGCAAGATTAGCGGCCAGCAATACTTCTGCATTTGCAAAGCGCTCCAGATTCAGATATACCAACTGGTGATCTTTCCACTCGCCTGTAACTGTTTCTACAAATGGTTTTGCAACATTCATCCATTGGAACACCTTTATGTTCATGATCTTTTGCACCTGCTCTTCGGGCGACTGATCAACTGCAATTTCAGCGAACAGTTCAAAAATCATTGTCATTGGAATTACGGGATCCATATCATCTAGGCAGTGCCATCCTTTGGGTTGTCTGAGCAATGAATGGTCTACCAGATACGGACAGTTTTCTAAACTAACATCCAGCTTTTTAGAAAATGGAACCCTCCGACCAGAGGCCCTCATAACCGGAGCGGGGGCGTTTGCAGTTTGATTAGCAGGAACTCCATTCTTAAATAACTGAAGTAATTCCGATTGAATATCAATCATCTCCTCAACATTCTCATTAAAAGCCTTCATTAGAGGATGCGAGGCAGCAGAGTCCTCCAGAACTGCCTCCCTCCGATATGCAGTCTTTTCTTGTTTTTGCGCCAGTGCTTTAATGCCTGCAATATTATTAATTATGGGTAAGCCAAGCTGAAGCACAATACCTTTTCTGGCAGCTACTTTTTTCTTATCATACCCCATGAATTGCATTCCGGCTTCCTTACCCTCAACAAACAATGCCGCTAGTACACGTTGCAACTGGGCAATACCAGAACGGATTGGTACGTTTGACGATACCGCACTATAATTTTTACCGCGTAAAGTATCATCAATAAAACCAATCAAACCACCCGATCCGATCTGCACAAACACCCTTGCACCTTCATTATAAAGTCGCTCAGTAAGTTCACGAAAGCGAACAGGCTTTATCAGGTGTTCTACACTTAACTGTCTTATTGCTTCAAAACCTTCCGGATAAAGCTCCAAAGTAGTTGCCGACCATAATGGGAACTTCGTTTTTCTAAACTGCATATCCTTCATGCCTTCCAGCATAACGTCCAGTTTATCTGCCACAAAAGGAGAATGGAATCCAGACTGAAAAGGAAGTATCTGATGAAAGATTTGCTTGGTCCTTAATATTGGCACCAGCTCATCAAGAGCCGTATTACTTCCGCAAAGAATAACCTGTTGCGGGCAATTATCATTTGAAAGATATAGTTGATCTATGTTTTCGATAATAGGCTGCAGCTTATCAATTCCACATCCTACGGCAATAAATTTGGAATCCTTTAACTCAAATGTTTCCGGGTTGAGGTAGTTAAGCAATTGCATTACCGATGATTCTTCTGCCAGCTCAGAAGATCTTGCCGCGAGCCATTCCCCTAAGCTATGTCCTGCATTCATATCAGGCAGTACACCTAATTGCTTAATGGCCGTATCAAGAATGCTGCTTTTCTCCAGAATTTTCAAAGCTTCATCTAATAAACCACCAGCTGTCGATACCTCCTTATGTGCAATATTGAAATGCTCAGCAACACTAAGTACCTCTCCACCTGCCAAACCATCAAGGCCTGGAAACACAAAAGCTACTTTCCCACCCTTGCTTAAAAGAGGCTCATTATTATACCATATATCTTGTTTATTGCGCCATGGAATATTTTTCCCCGCAATTTTAAGCGCTTTCTTTATTCGCTCGGGAGTTGGATCAAACACCGCAATGCGATATTTGCCTTCACCAGGATCTTTGTCATTGGTTTCCAAAGCATCCAACAAAGCTTCGTGGCTGTGGCGCGCTATTAACAATACCTGATCTGTCTGTGTACTCTTTAAAACAGAAGCAGGCTCCGGCTTATTAGCTTCATAACCTTCAAGTACCACATGTGCATTTATGCCTCCAAAACCAAAGGCATTTACACCCGCAATCCTTGGTAAACCTGAAGTTTCCCAATTCTGCGCATCTTGCACAGCACTAAATCTCGTTTCTTTTAATTGCGCTAGAGGAACATCACAATGCAATGTCGGCGGAATAATACCATGATACAATGCTAATGATGTCTTTATCAGTCCTGCAATACCCGAAGCAGGCATGGCATGACCGATATTAGATTTTACCGTTCCAATACCTGCCTTTGGCAATGAATTATCACTACCAAAAAATTGCAATAAAGTCTCTATCTCAGTTTTATCACCCAATGGCGTACCGGTACCATGAGCTTCAATGTATCCTATATCTTTTAAATCAACACCAGCATTTTCCCAGGCCTGGGCAATCGCTTTGATTTGTCCTTTTACCGAAGGGCTCATTACACTCGTGCCACTTCCATCACTACTAACACCAATACCTTTTAATACGGAATAAATTCTGTCGCCATCAGCAATTGCATCTTCAAGGCATTTTAACACTACAAACCCACAACCTTCTCCAATAAGTAATCCGTCGGCTCCCTCATCAAAAGGAGCAATCTTTCCTTTTCTGGATAAAGCACCCAGTTGAGTAAAAATACTCCAGAACGCAGCATTCTGGCCAACATGAACACCCCCTGCAATAACCATATTACAACGCTTACTATTCAACTCCTGCACCGCATGATCAATGGCAATAAGAGAGCTCGCACAGGCCGCATCTAAAGTATAAGCCACCCCGCCAAGATTTAACCTGTTGGCAACTAAAGAAGCCACAAGATTAGGAATAAGCCCCATTGCAGTATCAGCGCCAAAACGACCTTTACGAACCTGAAACTCTTTCTTTACCTTATCTATTTCTTCTTCACCCAAATGAGGTAAAAGATCTTTTAAAACACTGGCAATCTGCTCGCCTGTTCTCACTATTTCTATGGCGCGGGTAGCTCCCGGCCCGGCATAATTCCCTTTACCGATAATGATGCCCGTTTTATCAAGCGAAACATTCTTTTCAAACACCCCTGCATCTTCCAATGCTTTCTGAACCAGGTTAAGTGTTAACAAATGATCAGGTTCTGTACCTTCAACAGCTAATGGTAATATCCCAAAACCGGCAGGATCAAACTCCACTTCAGGGATAAAACCTCCACGGTTACAATAAAAACGATCGACTCCAGCAGAACCCTTTTCAAAATGTACCTGATCAATTCTATTGGCAGGAACAATCTGTGTAGAATCTACCTTGTTAATTATATTTTGCCAGAATGTCTCCACATCACCCGCACCGGGAAAAATGCAAGACATTCCTACTACAGCTACATCCGTTTTTTTCATAACGCCCCCTGGCTACCAGTTACTTCCTGCCATGATGAGTACCTGACTCTCATTTCCGTATTTAACTTCATTTACAAAGGTTTCCATACCATCCTGCAAGGGTATCATCGAAATTCCTCTGCGTTCATATTCTTTTTCCAGCGTAGACGAAACCATTCCCGCGCCTTTCCAGGGCCCCCAGTTTATCGCCATCACCTTACCATTTATCTTGGCTTTTAATGCCCAGGCGTACCTGTCCATTACGCTATTTGCTGCCGCATAATCTGTTTGTCCACGGTTTCCGTAAACCGAAGCTATGCTCGAGAAGAAGATTACGAATTGCGTTTCTGGTCTTAGCTGCTCTGCAAGCACACGTAAAGGAGTTACCTTGGTTTCAAAAACCCGTCTAAAAGATTCCACCGTTTTACCATGGAACAATTTATCCTCCAGCAAGCCTGCGCCATGAACCACCCCATCTATCCTTCCGTATTCTTCATAAACCTGACCAATAAATTTGCTTAAGCCTTCTTCGTCACGCAGATCAAGTGATGCATATGATACTATAGACCCTTCTGATTCAAGTGAGCCGATAGTTTCCAGAATCTGGTTGTTTTTATAGATTTTGTTTGTTTCCTGCTCTATTTCTAACGGTTTTTTAAGATTACCCTGTTTGATTAGATAAGCTCTGATCTCTTCTTTGGTTTTCATAAAAGTAAACTGGTCCAATCCATTGGCTCTGGGATCAGGAGAACGGCCAACTAAAATATATCTGCAAGGATAATCCTTTGCAAAATGTGTCATCAGCTTAGCGGTAATACCCTGGGCTCCGCCAAGAACCAGCACCACCGCTTCTTTATCCAGCTGAATATGGGAATCAGCCAATCCGGTTACCAGCTGCGAAGGAATAAGCTCAAGCGTTTGTCTGTTAATGCCATCATATATAACCTCAGAAGGCTCATCCGGATTCAGGATCTCATTCAAGGTGATTTTAGCAATTTCTGATGCTGCAGATTTTGTGGT
>Ga0307414_10000121_pt1 | contig 55105 bp, 44 predicted proteins | sample DK1Ometagenome_FD_203804 | JGI IMG/M metagenome (GOLD analysis project Ga0307414, IMG submission 203804) | Maize rhizosphere microbial communities from greenhouse at UC Davis, California, United States - DK15-O-3 | ecosystem: Host-associated > Plants > Roots > Rhizosphere > Soil | place: USA...
CATGGAAGTGGTAGAAAACTTACAAGAATTAGAAGACGATGGTGAACCGTATGAAACCATCGAAGAGATTTGGCCGGATTATCCGACTAAAGACGACTTCTTTTTCAACGAAGATGAATATTAAACACAAAAGCCTCTCATCGAGGCTTTTGTGCTTTTATTTATAAACACTCCAGTAGCTAAAATGATTTCTGACAGACGCTAAGCTTGGATTGCGATAGACTCTTCATGTTAATGCAGACTGTGGTCCCTGCCATTGGCGACCAATCAGGTGCGGACAGATACCTCTTAGAGCCCCAATACTTGACGTAATCTGGAATAGCCAACCTTGCTCACGGGAACTTGAGAGCCATTTCGCAACTTAACCAAGTAATTATCCCGCTCATATGGCTCAATATTCGCGATCTGGTTTAAGTTGATCATGTAGGATCTATGAACCCGCGTAAATTTCAATGGATCCAATGCCTCCTCCAGTGACTTCATGGTCATCTTTTTAAGATAGCGACCTTCTGAAGTGTGTATAGCTATGTAGTCATCTTCTGCTTCAAAGTAACTTACCTCGTGGGTTGGGATAATTTTTATTTCATTCTTCACCCGCACGACCAATCTGTTCCGCTTTTCTGCCAGTTCACTTATTCGGCTTCGGTCTTGGCTGGAGCTGTTTCCTGCTTGCTGCAGATACTTCCCGATCGCTTTGATAAATCGTTTCTGTGAAAAAGGTTTGAGTAAATAATCTATTGCCATTGCATCAAATGCCCGAACAGCAAATTCATCAAAAGCTGTCGTAAATATTACCGCCGGTGGCTCATCCAATAGCTCCAATAGCTCAAATCCCGTGATTTTAGGCATCTGCACATCCAAAAAGATCAAATCCGGCTCATACTTCTGAATTGCTTTCAACCCTTGAAACCCATCCGAACAAATCGCTAAAACTTCAAATTCTTCAAAATATTCCAAGAATTCCTGAACAACACCCGCTGCCAAAGGTTCGTCGTCAATGATTATAGTTTTGATCATTTTACCTGTGGGATTTTTAATTGTACAGAAAATCGATCCTCTGAAGCATTGGATTTTAGAAGGTCCTTTCTACCAAAAATTAAGAAGAGACGTCTTTCAATAGAACTCAACCCAAACCCCGTTCCTTTAGGTGCTGCCACTTCCGGATCATAGGGGTTTTCCACCTCAATGGTTAAGTAATTTTGCCTCATGACTGCTCTCAACCTGATCTTTACCTCCTCTGTTGTTCCATAAAGCCCATGCTTAATGGCATTTTCCAGCAGCGGTTGGATCAGTAGCTGGGGAATCAGGGCCTTATTCGCCTCATCTTCCACCTCAAAAACTACGGTGAGCCGGTGCCCAAAACGTACCTGTTCGATATCCAGATACATTTTCAAGTAGCCCAAATCTTCCTGCAAACTTACCCATTGCTGATGATCTTTTTTGATAGTCCCCCGCAGAAAATCAGATAAATGGATTACCATCTCACGTGCTTTCATAGGTTGTGAGACTACCAATGCCGAAATAGAATTGAGACTATTGAACAAAAAGTGTGGCTGTAGCTGCTGTCTCAGCTGGGTCAATTCTGCCTCGCGCGCGAGTTCATTCATCATGGCTTCCCGCTTTTGAGAATCCTCCTGTTGCTCAAGCTTGGACACTACAATTGCAATCAATGTTACCAGCACTTCTGCCAATCCTAAAAATGCCCAACGAATATAGAATTGATCTTTTAGCGAAGCCAAATAATTTGCATCACCGACAAGTAATTTTCGAATTACTAACTGATGGAGAAATACTGCTGCCAAACTATAGACCAGCGGCAGAATCAACAAAAGCCAATTATTGCTTCCACGGGGGATATAAAATCCAAAAACCCGGTCCAGCATATTGATGCCAACCAAAAACAAAATTGCAAAAATGGCGGAATCCACTAGGGATGTTAGTGTATCAACCTCCTGCTGCTTCAACAACCCAAAACACCCAAAGAGCCAGATAATTCCGGCTCCTTGAATGATCCATATACTTTTGCTGGGATTGGAAAATGCCTTAGAAAACACTTGTAATTATATTAGAAATTTAGTCTATGGCTTATAGTCCATAGTTTATTATCCATAGTTGATAGACGATATCGGTAGAAAGTTAGTGTTAAACCCGTATTATTGGTTTTAGACAGTTCATTTATATCAGTAGGATTTAATTTCAAGACCTCCAAACAACACGGTGCCTTTAATCACCAATACTTTATCCGGATCCACTTCAGATTGTCTGTACAATCGCTTATCCTCCACGCCTGCCGCAATATTTGTCACTTCCACACGCACATCCCAATGCGGCGGCAATATCAGTTTGATTCCCCCGAATATCACATCCACTTGCATGGTCGCTACTCCAGATAGATCAGCTTGGGTAAGATCGAGGTCTATACCCCCCATGAATGCAGTAAGTTTAGCGCTCTTAAGATCTTTCGTCATGACCCTCTTATTGATACCGCTCAGAATAGAGTCGACCTTCACCACATCACTAAATGTAACTCCGGACATTCCGGATCCTGCTGAAAAAGAATGAAAGGATTTATGGCCTGAAGTATCCTGTTCTGCTTCAGCCATCCCTTCTTCAATTGGATTAGGGTTACGTTTCCTATAGTTTAATTTCTGCTCTACATCGCTTAATACCCGGTTTTCCTCCCTTTTCTTAGAGATGAGATATATCCCTAGAAATATCAGAACGATAGGCCAAATAAACCGCTGCAGGCCAAAATTAAAATCAAACTCCCGTTCAAATAAAAAGTACAGGCCAAAGCCAAGCATTATTAAACCAAAGAAGCTTTTAAATTCACTTTTCACCAAAGTGATTATACCTATAGCAATCAATATCATCGGCCAGGTAAGAATCCAATCGGGATAGAATATACCAAGCTTCTTCAGAAGTAAAAGAATACCAATACCCAGAATTATAAACCCGAATACTAGCCCCCCGTCATTGTTGTGTCTACGAAACTGTGTCATGAGATGAGTTATTTATAGTATAGCCAAATGTATCTGTAGCTAATCATTCGTAAAACACCAGAAAGGTTAACACATTCTATTAGTCGGTAAACACGACTAAAAAGTCGGTAAAAATTCACAGGAAATAAATAAATAGCCGATCCCGTGGGACTTTATTTAAGATTTCAGGGCTACGCCCCTCCGCTTGTTTACACCTTGTTTTCTAGTGAGAGGTCAGGGCTAGGCCCCTTCGCTAATCTGCAAGTATAACATCTTAATCCTGTAAATTCCTGCGGACAATGGCGAATCTGCAAACTGAACACTGTTCACTGCGACTGTCTTCCGTTAGCTATCCTTTCGAGGAACCAGCATTCGTTTAGCAATGAATTCTGCATATTCCAAATCTTCTGGTGTGGTGATCTTGATATTCTCAGCATTTCCCGAGATTAAGCTCACTTGCCAGCCTTGATTTTCGTACACAGTTGCATCATCAGTAAACTGCTGAAGTTCGGTGGCTTCAAATGCCTTCTTTATTTTATGAATCTGAAAAGTCTGGGGAGTCTGAACCAATCTAAAATACTGCCGTTCTTCATAGAATGATTTTCCATCATCTGTGAGCTTCCGAATGGAATCCTTAAGCGCCATTACCGCTATAGCGCTACCCTTGTCTGCAGCAGTCTTAAAACCGGCAGCTATCACATCCTGGCTAACGAAGGGCCGCACACCATCATGGATCGCTACAAGGCCATTGTCATAACCCAGCGCATTCAACCCATTTCTGACAGATTGGTACCGGGAATTACCACCTGCCACTAATCTATGGGCCAGCCTAAAATCGTGCTTCTTACACAAATCTTTCCAAAAGCCCATATCTGTTTCTGGCAAAACCAGAAGCAAATCTATGCAGGGATCAAATTCATAAAAAGCCTTAAGTGAGTGCATCAACACTGGCTTTCCCGCTAGGGGGAGATATTGTTTGGCAATGGGCCCACCCATTCGTGTTCCTCTTCCACCTGCCACTAAAATCGCTGCCTTATTTGACATATTTTTTTTGCAAAAGTAAGGATAAAGCAAAGTATCGACCTTACCCCAAAGTTATCTGTATGTAAAAAAAGCTCCCGATGGGAGCTTTTTTTATGCTTAAACGGAATTACGCATTGCGGATTAAAGAATCAACATCGCATCTCCGTAAGAGAAGAATCGATATTTTTCTTTAATGGCCTCTTTGTATGCTTTCATCACTAAATCATAACCTCCAAAAGCCGAAGCAGTCATCAATAAGGTAGACTCTGGCAAGTGAAAGTTAGTAATAAGCGCATTTGCTATTTTGAATTCGTAAGGTGGAATGATGAATTTATCCGTCCAACCACTGCTTGCCTTCAATCGGCCGTTTGCAGTTACAGATGACTCCACAGTTTTCAAGGCAGTGGTACCAACAGCTACCACACGTTTCTTTTCATCAAGAGACCTATTTACCAAATTGACAGTCTGATCAGGAATGCTATAATTTTCAGAGTCCATCTTATGTTTGGTCAGATCCTCCACGTCTACCTGACGGAAAGTTCCCAAACCCACATGAAGTGTAATCGGAGCTACCTCCACACCCTGAAGTTCCAGCCTTTTCAGAAGATGCGGGGTAAAGTGCATTCCAGCCGTAGGAGCAGCTACAGCACCGACATTCTTTGCAAATACCGTCTGATATCGCTCACGGTCTTCGGCCTCTACTTTCCGTTCAATAAATTCTTTTAAAAGCGGAGTCTCTCCAAGTGTATCAATAGTCTTGTGAAATTCCTCCTCTGTACCATCAAACAAAAAGCGGATAGTTCTGCCTCTTGAAGTGGTATTATCTATTACTTCAGCCACCAGGTCTGAATCTCCAAAATAAAGCTTATTCCCTACCCTTATCTTACGGGCTGGATCTACCAATACGTCCCAAAGCTTGAGTTCTGCATTAAGTTCTCTAAGAAGAAAAACTTCAATTTCAGCACCTGTTTTCTCTTTGTTACCGTATAATCTTGCTGGGAAAACCTTTGTATCATTAGTGACAAAGACATCGCCTTCACTAAAGTATTCTGTGATATCTTTGAAAATTCTATGCTCGATCTTTCCGGTGTCCCTATGAAGCACCATTAATCTGGATTCATCGCGATTTGGAGCTGGATGTAGGGCTATTAATTTCTTTGGAACTTCAAATTTGAAATCTGATAACTTCATAGAGATGCTTTAGATGTCTTGTTGTAATTTTAGAATAACTCTAAAAAATGCAAAGATAATAACAAAACCAGCAATTTCAGCTAACTTAACAAATTGTTTTAACCAAGTACTATAAAGTATGCTCTTTTTAAAACTAACGTGGGAAAGTTTTCGCTTCGCAGCTTCAGCTCTCCGCTCCAACCTTACTCGTACGATATTGTCGTTATTAGGAGTAACAGTAGGGATTTTTGCAATTATCGCCGTATTTACATTAGTAGATTCGCTGGAAAATAATATTAAGTCTTCTTTCTCCTTTTTGGGCACCAATGTAATGAGGGTGGACCGCTTTCCATTTGCAAATGGACCTCAGGATTATCCCTGGTGGAAGTACTTTAGAAGACCTCCAGGGACCTATGCTGAATATAAATTTCTAGAGGAAAGACTGACCACGGACATGGCGGTCACTATCTCAGCATCCTCCACTACCACAGTGAAAGCCGGAAGCAACGCTTATGAGGGAATGTCCCTTACCGGAGCAGCATTCACTTATAATGACGTGTATGATGTGACATTAGAATCAGGCAGATATTTCACGGAATCTGAAGTCACCGCGTCAAGGAACTTTGCCATCATCGGTAAGAAGATTGCAAATACACTATATCCTTTTCAGGACGTAATAGGGAAAGAAATAAAGATGAGAGGCAATAAATTTATCGTAATTGGGGTATTTGAAGAAGAAGGAGAAGGTCTTTTTGATGCACCTTCAAAAGATGAAGCTTGTCTCATTCCTTATGGAGCATTCAATAAAATGTACTACACGGGTAGAAACGGGCTTGAACCTACTATTGCGGCAAAAGGACATGAAGAAGACATTGGCCTGGTTGCGCTCGAAAATGAAATGCGTGGGCTCCTTCGGGCCAAGAGAGGGCTTCGTCCTACCAATGAGGATTCTTTTGCGCTAAACAAAACTGAATTTATTCAGAATGCTATTGGATCTATTTTCGATGTAATATCCATCGCAGGATGGGTAATTGGAGGTTTCTCTATTTTGGTGGGGGGTTTTGGCATTGCCAATATCATGTTTGTGTCAGTAAGAGAGCGTACCAATATCATCGGCATTCAGAAGTCTCTGGGGGCCAAAAATTATTTTATTCTATTTCAGTTTCTATTCGAAGCAGTATGTCTGAGTCTCATCGGAGGTTTGGCAGGAATATTTATTGTATTCTTGCTGACTTTTATGGATTTTGGCAGCCTGGAGATTTCGCTATCCTTCACCAATATCATGCTTGGGCTTGGAGTATCCTCCATAATCGGGGTGGTTTCCGGTATCGTCCCTGCCACGCTCGCAGCACGAATGGATCCTGTGGAAGCCATCCGAACGACATAAAGAGTGTCAGATGTGGGATGTTGGGTGTGGGGCGTGAATCGTTATTGACTTGAGTGATCAGTGTTCCAAGGGCCCAATTATTAGGTTTGCAGATTACCGATAATAAAGAGGCGTTGCCTTGACCTGAATGCCTTTTAAAAAACGTGAGTGGGAACCCGTCTCCCGGAGGGCAGGCACTCACGGTGGCACACATCAATACTCACAAGTTCAGTCCCTAATCTTGCCAGGAGATAATCGGTGAAGCTTGCAAATAAACCGTGTCCTTTGCGGTTAAAAACAAAAAAATAAACCTTCGGGGTATTAAAAACCCCAAAGGTTTACGGAATATCCGTTCAGATCATGCTTCAGTCACCACTTCTTTTCCATCTTTGGGAAGCAATCCAGAAGCACTTTTAATTTTAAGTTCCAGCTCATCCATCAGCTCAGGATTATCCAGCAATAGCGTCTTCACAGCTTCTCTACCCTGCCCAAGTTTCTCACCATTGTACGAGAACCATGAGCCTGCTTTCTTGATTATGTCCAGTTCCACACCTAAATCAATTACTTCACCTACTTTGGAAATTCCCTGGCCATACATAATATCAAATTCTACCACTTTAAATGGTGGAGCAACTTTGTTTTTGACCACCTTTACCTTGGTGCGGTTGCCGAGAATATTATCAGCACTTTCTTTGATCTGTCCGATTCTTCTGATATCCAGACGTACAGAGGCGTAAAACTTCAGCGCATTACCGCCTGTAGTAGTCTCTGGATTACCAAACATCACCCCTATTTTCTCACGAAGCTGATTAATGAAAATACAGGAACATCCTGTTTTGTTGATTGCCCCTGTCAACTTTCGCAGCGCCTGGGACATCAATCTTGCCTGTAAGCCCATCTTACTGTCTCCCATTTCTCCTTCAAGTTCTCCTTTTGGAACCAAAGCAGCTACGGAATCTATTACTATAATATCTATGGCTCCTGACCGAATAAGATGTTCGGCTATTTCCAACGCCTGTTCTCCATTGTCAGGCTGAGAAATCAACAAGTTCTCAATGTCAATCCCAAGCTTTTCTGCATAAGATTTATCAAAAGCATGTTCCGCATCAATAAACGCTGCCAATCCTCCTGCTTTCTGGGCTTCTGCAATGCAATGCATCGTCAGCGTTGTCTTACCTGATGACTCCGGTCCGTAGATCTCAATCACACGACCACGCGGAATCCCTCCCACACCCAAAGCGATATCCAGACCAAGCGAACCTGTGGAGATAGCCGGTACATCCTGAACCTTGTTGTCACTAAGCTTCATGACTGTGCCTTTACCGTATGTTTTCTCCAGCTTATCAATAGTCAATTGTAAAGCTTTTAGTTTTTCTGCGTTATTACTCATATTTTATGATTTATTACAATTGTATAGTGAAAGTAAAGAAACAACAGTCTAATACCAAGAAGGCCTATCCTATTGTTTGAGAATACTAAATTCGTAATTTTAATCGCCTTTCGGCACGTTTTTCGTAATACCTGTAGTAATCTACCCAAAATTGTCAGGTATTGTCAATATAATTTATGAAACGAATCGTAGGATTACTTACTGTATTCTTTTTATTCACCCAAATCAGCCTTTTTTCCCAAGGACTTGATGACGATACCCCCTTTACTTTTGGTGAAGAATTGAACTTTGAGGTCTCCTATGGTTGGCTAAATCTAGCGGAGGCAAAGATGCAGATTTCTAAGCGCCCCCAAAACAAAAATAATAAGCAACACTATAAAATTGACATTTATGGCAAGACCAAAGGCGCGGCTACTATTTTTGGGAAAGTGGATGATAATTGGGGAACGTATTTTAATCTGGAATCAAAATTACCTACAACTTCCTACCGGCACATCGAAGAAGGCAAATACCGGAAGCATGAATATGTACACTTTGATCAGCAAGCGCATGTTGCTATCATGGAACTCTACGACCGTGACAATAAGAACCTTCAGGATACAAAGGAATTTGACCTCCCTGGACAGGTACAGGATTTAGTGAGCGGTTTCTATTTTTTGAGAACAATGAATCTGGAGAAGCTGAAGAAAGGGGAATCAATTGTGATCCGTGGCTTTTTCGATAAAGAAATATATAACATAAAATTAATCTTTGAGGGCACTGAGAAAATTGAAACTAAGCTGGGCGTGAAGGAAACATATATTTTTTCACCACAACTACCAAAGAACAAACTGTTCCGTGGGGAATTTCCTGTAAAAGTTTGGGTCACAAAGGATGATAACAAAATTCCCGTCAAAATAAAAGCCAATTTATTTATTGGATCATTGAACCTGGACATAGTATCAGCAAAAGGACTGAAAAGCCAGTAATTCTTAACGATAAATTAACATACACCTCCGAAAAAGTAGTTTTGGGGTATGATTTAGGCGATCGGACAGAAGGTACTCAACCACAGTTGGAAGGAGTCTTTAAATATTACTTATTTTTACACGAACTATTAAAAAATGGCTGATGAGCGAAAAGCAAAAGATCAAAGTTCTTGTAGTAGATGACGAACCTGATATTGTTGAAATCCTGAAATACAACCTCCAAAAAGAGGGATATGAAGTAGCCACTGCCGAAGATGGGATCAAGGCTGTAAAGATTGCCGGCAAATTCCTACCGGATGTCATTCTTTTAGACATCATGATGCCACAGCAAGATGGTGTCGAGACTTGCTTACAAATCCGCCAAATCCCGGAACTAAAGAACACCTTCATTATTTTCCTTACGGCAAGGATGGAAGAATATTCAGAGGTGGCAGCCTTTGATGTAGGAGCGGATGATTACATCACCAAACCGATCAAACCCCGGGCTTTAATGAGTCGCATTTCGGCACTTTTCAGACGTGAATCCAAAAAAGAACAGGATCAAATACAAATCAAGATCAGGGACTTGCTGATAGACCGTGGCAGCTATACGATTGATAAAAACGGCAAGACTATTATCCTTCCAAAGAAGGAATTTGAACTCCTATATTTTCTTGCCAAGAACCCAAACATTGTCTTTAGCAGAGACGAGCTTCTCCAAAATATTTGGGGGGCTGATGTATTCGTGTTGGCAAGAACAGTGGATGTCCACATCCGAAAAGTGCGGGAGAAAATCGGCGAGGACTATATCACTACTGTAAAAGGCGTGGGTTATAAATTCGATTTAGGACAGTAGATGCTGACTACCTCCAGAGGAATATCATTGATCTTGGCAATTGCAATTTCCGCTTTGGTCACGGCTTTTCTTTCCTTAGTGGAGACAGCCACTCCTATTTTATTATTGGTGGCCTGGGGGGTGTCTTTTTCTTCATGCTACATTCTGATTTCCTTTACTTTTGAATTTTTGGTTTTTAAGGAGATCGGTAATATTTATAATCTTCTCGAGAAAATTCAGAAAAAAGACCTCTCAGAGATCAGCGCAAAAAGTAACAAAGGTTCTCTTTCGCCCCTTCGCAAAATCAACAACGTGATCAATTCCTACGCGATCGCACGGCAAAAGGAAATTGATACGCTACAAAAGAATGCTGAGTTCCGAAGAGAATTTATAGCTGATATCTCGCACGAGCTGAAGACACCGATTTTTGCGACCCAAGGCTATATTCATACGCTTCTGGATGGAGCTATTGATGACAAACAGGTTCGGATGCGGTTTCTGAAGCGAGCAGCCAAAAGCCTGGATTCTTTGGATGTGCTTGTGCAGGATTTGCTGACGTTGAACCAGATGGAAAGCGGTGTGATCAAATTCACATTTTCGGAGTTTGATCTAAAAGAACTTATCGAAGAGGTGATAGAAGAATTGGAACACAAAGCCTCAAAGCGGGAAATGACCATTGAATTTGACCCCAAACCGAGCAAACATTATTTGACTACAGGTGACCGGCAAAAAATCTACAGGGTGTGTCAGAACCTGATTTTCAACGCCATGAAGTACAACCACAATGGCGGACAGGTAATGGTATCAATCAAACCTCATAAAAACACCATTCAGGTGGACGTTAAGGACGATGGACAGGGAATACCACCTGAAGACCTGAAACGTATTTTTGAGCGCTTTTACCGTGTAGAAAAAAGCAGGAACAAGAAGGAAGGGGGCACAGGCCTGGGCTTGGCGATAGTGAAGCATATTCTTGAAGGACACAAAAGCAAAATCTCCGTTAGCTCCACAGTGGGTAAGGGCTCCATATTTAGCTTTTCGCTTCCACTTGCGAAAGATGCTGATGGTGAAATTGGCGATTGAAATGGGGACTTGGATGTGGGGTGTAGGGTGCTGGATGTTGGGTGCTTGGTGTGGGATGTGGTTCGATGTTCAAGATTCAGAATTCAGTATTCAATATTTTTCACATTCAGTATTTGTTGACGCATGGTGCGGGAACCGGAAGTAGAAGGTATGAAGTTTGAAGTCTCAAATCTTAAATCTTTGCATCTGGCCGCTTTATTCCCACTGAAAAGGAGAATTATACAGCATTTGCGCTTGTCCCATCGGGACAATTCGTGGATAGCTATTAGTTGGATGAAGTGGAGGGACGTTCCATCGGAACGTTTGAATCAGATAGTTTAAGAAAAAAACGGAAGTAGTGATGATAAGGGCGGGATGTTGGGTGTTGGGTGCTTGGTGTGGGGTGTAGGATGCTGGATGCGGGATGTTTGATTGATGAAGTTTCTTCGGCGTTCAAGATTCAGAATTCAATGTTCACTATTTTTTGAGGAATGAGGCGGGATGTGGGAGACGGAAGTAGGAAGTATTAAGTTTGAAATCTAAAATCTAAAATCTTTGCATGGCACGGCCCATTGAAAAGGAGACCTGAACGGAAATATTACAATTTTTCAATTTTCCGATCTTACAATCTACCAATTCCCTTTTATCCCAATATCATTTTCCCTACTTTTGCAGCCTCAATTGAAGAGGCAGGAGAATCCATGAAGAAAGTAGATTTTGAAAATCTTATTCTGTTTGAAAACGAGGATTACCTGGTGATCAACAAACCCCCGTACCTATCAAGCTTAGACGATAGGCATGAGGCTCAGAACATCCTGGACCTTGCCAAGGCATACACCCCCGATGCCCAGCTATGCCATAGATTGGACAAGGAAACTTCAGGAAGTCTGGTTATCGCCAAGAATCCAGTGGCCTACAGGCATTTGGCCATGCAGTTTGAAAGTAGAAAAGTAATCAAGGTCTATCATGCCGTAGTAGAAGGGATCAAGGAATACAGCAATGAGCTGGTGGACCGAAATCTAACTACTACAAAGAAGGGAATTGCAAAAGTAAGTAAGGATGGAAAATCGGCACAGACCATTTTCAACACCATCACTACCTATTATGCGCATACATTGATCGAATGCAAGCCTATTACGGGCAGATTGCATCAGATCCGTGCCCATTTGGCATATTTGGGAACGCCGATATGTGGTGACACCTTATATGGAGGTAATCCTCTATATCTTTCTTCTATCAAGCGCCGATTCAATCTTAAGAAGGAGACCGAAGAATTACCCATCATGCAGCGGGTATCACTTCATGCATTTTCCATAGGATTTGAAGGAGTGGACGGCACTACTATTACAGTGAATGCCCCCTACCCCAAAGATTTTAAGGTTTTGATCTCTCAGTTAGAGAAAAGAAATTAAGATAGAATCTGGAAAATAGAAGAAGTAATTCTGCAAATTGGAGGGTATTTTAGAGCTAAGCCTATGAAAATTAGGACTTAGTATTGGAAATAGTTTGTATGAAAAATAAAATACATCTATCTTTGTGTCCCTTTTTGAGGGTGAAATAAATTTAACAAGCTAAATATTAAACAGTTACACAGTGGATACTTTGAGCTATAAGACCGTATCAGCCAACGCCGCAACTGTAGAAAAGCAATGGGTGGTAGTGGATGCCCAAGCTGCAGTTTTAGGTAGATTTGCTAGTGAGGTAGCGAAAATCTTAAGAGGAAAGACGAAGCCAAGCTTCACTCCTCACGTTGATTGTGGTGACAATGTCATCGTGATCAACTCTGACAAAATTAGACTGACTGGTGACAAGTGGGACTCCAAAGTATATGTGAGACACACTGGCTATCCGGGAGGACAGCGTATTTCAACTCCAAAGTTATTGAAGCAGAAGTCTTCAACTATTTTGATTGAAAAAGCTGTAAGAGGTATGTTGCCTAAAAACAGACTAGGAAGAAAATTGTATGGCAACCTGTACGTATATGAGGGATCTGAGCATCCACATACAGCACAGCAGCCTAAAACCATCACTCTTTAATCGTCTATATCATGGAAATGATCAACAAAATCGGTAGAAGAAAAACCTCTGTAGCCAGAATTTACATGGCTCCGGGTAAAGGTGAAATCACCGTTAACAACAGATCTCTGGATGTTTACTTCCCGTTCGATCTACATCAGATCGTTGTGAAGCAGCCTTTGGCCCTAGTGGGCGTAGAAGGTAACTACGACATTCAGATCAATGTAGACGGAGGAGGAATCACAGGCCAAGCAGAAGCAGCCCGTATGGCTATCTCAAGAGCATTGTGTGAATTCGACGAAGAGCACAGAGGTCCTTTGAAAAAAGAAGGCTTCCTTACCCGTGACCCTAGAATGGTAGAACGTAAGAAGCCAGGACGTAGAAAAGCAAGAAGAAAATTCCAGTTCTCAAAACGTTAATAGGAATTCTCCTTCAAAAAATAGAAAAACATATTTATTCATGGCCAAATTAGAATATAAAGACTTACTGGATGCTGGTGTTCATTTCGGACACTTGACGAGAAAGTGGGATCCGAGAATGGCTCCATATATTTTCATGGAGAAAAACGGTATCCATATTATCGATTTAAATAAAACGCTTGCCAGCCTCGACGAAGCATCTAATGCTGTCAAGCAAATCGTACGCTCCGGCAAAAAGGTGATGTTCGTCGCCACTAAGAAGCAAGCCAAAGATCTTGTAGCTGCAGAAGCGAAAAGACTGAACATGCCATACGTAACCGAAAGATGGTTAGGTGGTATGCTTACTAACTTCGCTACTATCCGTAAATCACTGAAGAAAATGTCCAGCTTGGACAAATTGATGAAGGAAGAAGCGTATAAGAACCTTGCTAAAAAAGAGCGCTTGATGGTATCCCGTCAAAAAGACAAAATGGAAGACGTGTTGGGCGGTATTGCTGACCTGAGCAGACTTCCTGCTGCACTTTTCGTAGTGGACATCAAGAGAGAACACATCGCTATCGCTGAAGCAGAAAAGCTTGGTATCCCTGTTTTTGCATTGGTAGATACTAACTCCAACCCAAATGAGGTGGACTTCCCTATCCCTGCCAATGATGATGCTTTCAAGTCCGTTTCTTTACTAGTTAAAGCGTTCGGCGCAGCAATCGAAGAAGGTCTTTCTGAACGTAAGAAAGACAAAGAAGAAGCTAAACTTTCTGAAGAGGAAGAAGCTAAGAAAGCTGTGGACGCCGAAACAAAAGAATAATCCACAACTTGATTTGAAATAAATTAAAATTGAACATCAGGTTTCGGCCTATGTTCAATTTTTTGTTTTAACCAGATTGATCAAATTATCACTGGTTAACTTCCACATGATTATAATCCGTTTAATTTTAAACTGACAATACAATGGCAATTACTGCACAAGAAGTAAACAAACTGAGACAAATGACCGGTGCCGGTATGATGGATTGCAAAAAAGCTTTGACTGAATCAGAAGGTGATTTCGAAAAAGCTGTGGACATCCTCAGAAAAAAAGGCCAAAAAGTATCTGCTTCCAGAGCAGACCGCGAAACTAAAGAAGGAGTGGCTGTTGCAAAAGTATCAGAAAATGGTGCTAAAGGTACCTTGCTGACTTTAACTTGTGAGACTGACTTCGTTGCTAAAAATGATGGGTTCGTCGCTTTCGCAAATACTTTGCTTGACCTTGCAGTAGACAACCGTGCCAATACCACTGAAGAGATCCTTGCTCTTCCACTTGAAGACCTTACTGTAGCCGAGAAAATCGTTGAAATGACCGGCAAAATTGGTGAGAAAATCGAAATCTCCCATTATGAAATAATCACTGCTGAAGCGGTAGTTTCTTACATCCACTCCAATGGTAAATTGGGCGTATTGGTAGGCTTGACCAATACCAACGGAGCCAACACAGACGAAGCTGGTAAAGACGTAGCAATGCAGATTGCAGCGATGAACCCAGTAGCCCTTGATAAAGATGGTGTAGATTCTTCAGTAGTCGAACGGGAAATCGAAGTAGGTAAAGAACAAGCTAGAGCTGAAGGTAAGCCTGAAGAAATGCTTGAGAAAATCGCTTTGGGTAAATTAAACAAGTTCTACAAAGAGAACACGCTTCTTAGCCAGACTTTTGTAAAGGATAATAACAAAACGATCTCTCAATACCTTGATAGCGTAAGCAAAGGAATGACTGTTTCTGCTTTCAAAAGAGTATCTATCGGTTAATCGTCAATTACGACATTAATATTTTAAGGCTGATTCGCACGAATCAGCCTTTTTTATTCAGTACTAATACTATCTAACTGAACCTTTTTCTACCACTTTTCCAAACCCAGAATCTTCTTCCCAAGCCCAGATAATTCTGCTACCGCATTTTTCTTTTCCCGTTCCAGCGGATCACCTGGAAAAGCATAACCCTGTAGCGCTTCCCTACTTCGCCAGCTATTGATCCTCCACTGTCTCAATTCCTCATTTTCCTGGTCAGCAGGCATAAAAGAGATGTACTGGGCCATCCGGACCTTATCCCCGCTCATATTTGCTCTTATGCCATGCGGCAAAGTACTGTTGAATATTAAAAGGTCCCCAGGATTCATCTTCACTTTGGTCAGGTCAAATCCAGTCACATCCGGCTTGAACCTGTCTCTGTCTTCCGGTTGGCTTAACTTCCATGTATCATATGTTCTGTACAGCTCAGGAATACACTGGAATCCCCCAACATTCTCATCGGTCTGATCATTAAGTGCCAACACTCCCTGTACATTTTGTGGCCTCGTCTCAGGATCATAGTCCCAATGAATAAACCCTTTGTACTCAAAACCCGGTCTGATCGGAAAATTCAGATTAGCCCGGTCTATCGTCACCCATAGTTCATCGATCCCCCAGATATCTGTAAAGGCATCATAAACTTTTGGGTATTGTCTGTTGTCCCATTGGAATTGGTGATTATAAATCTCGACCATACCCGTGTTGACCAACTCTTTCATCTTCATATCCACAGAAGCAGACTTATACCAGCTCTCCTGATCATTCGGATTTTTCCCTTCAAATTCCCAAAGATAATCAGCAAGCCGTTTCACCTGTTCGGTAGGCACAGCATTCCTGATCAAGATATATCCATTTTCAATCCAGAACTGCCAATCTTCCTCTGATAAAACTTTTAAGGGCCTTCCATTACTCCTATCATTTAGTTTGATCTTGCTAGTTCTGGCAGTGGAGTGATTCCCCGGGATAGCTTCCTGCACATTCATGTTTTTGGGTTCCATAGTATAATTTGTTTTTGGTAAAATGGTATGCCAAACTTAGTCTCCTCCCGATTTTATCACTTTCATGTGAATATCCAATTTTTGCTCCCCATTGACCAATTCAATAGATTACATACACATTTATAGACAATAGGATTATGAACCAGATTCAGCATGAACAAATTATCTTTGAACCGGGGAAATCTTTCAAGCTATTCTCTCCCAACTTGAGGAATTATTTTTATTGGCATTACCATGCTGAACTGGAGCTGGTATTTGTCGAAGGGGATTCAGGGATTAGACATGTTGGCTCACACCTTTCCGATTATACAGAAAGCGATTTGGTGTTAATTGGTCCTAATGTTCCCCATCTAAATTTTGATTATAATCTTACCAAAGAATATAAGCAGGTGGTCATCCAACTCCGGGAAAATTTCATGTCGGTTGCGCTTGAACAGAGTCCTGAATTCTTTCCAATCAAAGAATTATTTAAAAAAGCTGGATTTGGAATTGCCTTTCACGGTAGTACAAAGGCAATTGTAGCTGAAAAACTGAAAAAGCTAACTCATATGGATAATTTCAGTCAGCTGCTAGAAGTATTGGACATATTTCACTTGTTGTCCTTATCGGAAGAAATTACGATTTTAAACAGTGAGGACATCAGTTTCAAGCTTTTCCGCAAAGACAAGATACGAATGGGGGCGATCTACGAATATATTGATGCAAACTATGATAAGAAACCAGATGTGAATGTAGTAGCAGAAAAAGTTCATCTGACTACCTCAGCGTTCTGTAGGTATTTTAAAAAGCAAACTAATATGACATTCACGGATTTTGTGAACCTTTATCGGATTGATATGGCAAAAAACCTGCTGATGCAAAACCAAACTATCACGGATACCTGCTACAGTGTAGGTTTTGAGAGTCTTTCCTATTTCTCCCACCTTTTTAAACAACATACAGGTAAAAACCCTTCCACTTTTAGAAAAGGATGGCTGCATACAGGGGATAAATAACGAAATTGCACATCTAGTTGAATAGGATCGTCTTCCGCATGAAGACATCTACTTCCCCAAAATAGAAGCCATACCAACTGTATACTCCCGGGCTAATGGCTATTTTCATGCCAATAGATCAACATAATTTCTTCCATTCTACCATTTATGGCCATTTTAATTACAATAAGAACAGGTCAAAGAAGAACCCCATGGATAGGACTCATGGGATTCTTTTAGTCTGTTTTAGACAACTGATCTATTTTATATGAGTAGTCTAATAACATTCTTACATTTCAAAGATCAACACCCTACGCATTCATCAACTCTTCAATCTCTTCCGCCTCTATCGGAATATTTTCCATTAGATCAGAGTAGCCTTTTTCCTTGATCACAATGTCATTCTCCAGACGTATACCTATTCCCTCTTCCTGAATATAGATTCCCGGCTCTACAGTAAATACCATCCCAGGCTTAATAATCTCGTGCATCGTGCCTACATCATGTACGTCCAGTCCCAAATGATGGGACGTTCCGTGCATGAAATACTTCTTGTATGCAGGCCATGCAGGATCCTGATTTTTGATATCAGTCTGATCAATCAGCTTCAGTCCGAGCAATTCACTTTGCATGATCAACCCTACTTCCTTATGATAATCCTGAATGTTTGTTCCAGGTCTTAAAATGCTGGATGCTTCTTTCTTCACTCTCAGCACAGCATCATATACTGCACGCTGCCTGGCTGTAAACCGACCATTTACCGGTATAGTCCGGGTCATATCTGCATTATAGTTACCATATTCTGCTCCCACATCCATCAGAAGCAATTCACCGTCATTACATGCTTTACTATTTTCTATGTAATGGAGCACACAAGCGCTTGCACCGGAAGCTATGATAGGTTCATATGCAAATCCCCTACTTCGATTGCGAACAAACTCATGAAGATATTCAGCTTCAATTTCAAATTCCATCACTCCAGGTTTGACGAAGGCTAATATTCTCCTAAACCCTTTTTCAGTAATATCACAGGCCGTCTGAATCTGGCTAATCTCGGCCTTTTCTTTCCTCCCTCTCAAGTCATGCATGATAGGTGCAGCCCGTTTGTAATTATGCAAAGGATACTTCTCTTTGCAATGCTTTATAAACCGGGCGTCCTGAGTCTCCACCACCACTCCAGCCCGTAGGTGTTCGTTTGTGTTCAGATATATAGTATCACAAAGCGCCACCACAGTATTAAATACCTGGTCAAAATTGCTCAGCCATTGTACATTGGCAATGCCTGAAGCTTCCTGTGCTTCCTCTTTGGTATATTTGTGCCCTTCCCAGATGGCGATATGCTCATTGGTCTCGCGCAAAAAAAGCACTTCCCGCATAGTTCCATTAGGACAATCCGGAGCCAATAATAGCCTGGATTCTTCTTGATCAATACCAGTTAGATAAAACAAATCATTGTTCTGCCTGAACCGCATGGTCCCATCTGCATTGGTAGGCATTATATCATTTGAGTTGAAAACGGCTACACTTTTTTCGGCCATTTTATAACAGAACTTCTCTCGATTCTTAATGTACAGCGACTTTGGAAGTGGGTGATATTTCATGTGTTTATAATTGTTTTTCAAATGTCATATTTAATCTTGCCCCGTGGGTAATCCTCTAGGTGCGTGACGTTCTTCGTCGAGCTGTCTGCTTCAGGTAACCCTGCCTGATGCAGATAGGCTCGACGCATAAGTAAGTATTCTTTGTCAGTAATTCGAATTTAGCAATTCTTACCTTAAAACTGTCGATTGGATTGAGCTGGAACCAATTTCCTGCGTTACTTTGTATATTACCGAAAGGGTAAAGATGGTATGAAATTAAATATTAAAGAACTAAGCAACGGAATACGCATTGTACATCAGGAAATTACCCATACCCGGCTGGTTCATTGCGGATTTATACTAGATATAGGCAGCCGGGATGAGACCAAAGAGCAAGAAGGGTTGGCGCATTTCTGGGAGCACATGGCTTTTAAAGGGACCAAAAAGCGGAAAACTTTTCACATACTTAATCGACTGGAATCTCTTGGAGGCGAGCTCAATGCCTATACTACAAAAGAAAAAATCTGTTTCTACGCTTCCACATTAAAAGAACATTACCCAAAGGCTTCAGAATTACTGTTTGACATCACGTTCAACAGTATATTCCCTGAACGACAGATCGAAAAAGAGCGGCAAGTCATTTTGGAAGAAATGGCGATGTACAGGGATTCTCCTGAAGATGCTATTCAGGATGAACTCGATGAATTGGTCTTCGAAAACCATGCGTTGGGCAGAAATATTCTTGGTACTGAAACCACCGTCGGAAATTTCTCCCAGCAAGATTTCATCGACTTCATCTCCACCCGTCTGGATACTTCCAAGATTGTCTTTTCCGTAGTAGGTAATATTTCTTACAAGAAGGCATTAGCTGGAATTGAAGGGTATTTGGAACAAATTCAAACCAAAAGAAGCCTATACATACGAAGTACATTCCATAATTATTTGCCCAAAGTCAAAGTAACCGAACGTGATATTACACAGTCACTTTGTGCCATAGGACGACCAGCGTATTCATTGCATGATACTAACCGGTATAAACTCTTCCTCCTGAATAACATTTTAGGAGGACCTAGCATGAACAGCCGATTGAATCTTTCTTTACGTGAAAAACATGGGTACGTATACAATATCGAGTCCAGTTATCAGCCATTCTCAGACACGGGTTTTTTTGGGATCTACTTTGGAACTGAAGGCAAGACCTTAAACAAAGCCCAGTCTCTTGTGCTGAAAGAAATGAAAAAACTCGGAAGCAAGACATTAGGCACTGTGCAGCTGCATATGGCAAAAGAACAAGCAATAGGTCAAATGGCTATGGCTGAAGAAAATTATGCGGCGTTGATGCTCGTGTATGGCAAAAGCCTGATCGATCATAACAAAGTGGATCCTTTAGACGTCATTTTCAATCAGATAAAAAATGCCTCGGCTGTGGAATTACAAGAGATTGCTGCTGAAATCTTCAATCCCGAACAACTTACTTTCCTGACATATAAACCTAATTAATCATGGAATTCATCGACGAAGCGCTGCTGGATTATTGCGAAAAGCACACCACTCAAGAGGATGATTTACTCCAGAAAATCACCCGGGAGACCCAGGCAAAAGTACTTATGCCGCGAATGATCTCTGGTCATCTGCAGGGTAAGCTGTTAGAATTGTTCGTGAAAATGAAGCAACCAAAGACGATTCTTGAAATAGGCACTTACACAGGATATTCGGCTATCTGTATGGCCCGTGGGCTGGGGCGGGAAGGAAGGCTCATTACGCTTGATATCAATGATGAGCTGGAAAATATGGTACGTGGATTTTTCGATGAAAGCGGCCTTTCAGATCAAATAGATTACAAATTAGGCAATGCGCTTGATATCATTCCCACACTTCCAGGTCCATTTGATTTAGTATTTATAGATGCTGACAAGATCAATTACCTGAACTATTATGATTTGGTCATTGACAAAGTTACGTCTGGAGGGATTATCCTTGCTGACAATGTGCTTTGGTCTGGGAAAGTGCTGGTAGAAGATGGAAAAAAAATTGATAATGATACGCAGGCAATTTTAGAGTTTAACCGTAAGGTTCAGGAAGATACAAGAGTGGAAAATGCACTGCTCCCGATCCGTGATGGGGTGATGATGGCAAGAAAAATTTGAATGGAATCAAAAGGGGAATCATTTTTGCTAAATCGTTGAAGAATTGCATGAAGAAAGCCTTTTTAGAATGAACAACACCCGCTTACCCTATCTTCTTTCTATTGGTATCCTCTTGTTTTTTGTGCAAGAATCTTTCTCTCAGATTCCTCAGGTACCAGCTGAATTACAATTTGCAGACTTGACGGTACGGATTAATCCGCAAGCTCGCCGTGAAATTCAATTGGATGTCGACGCCCAGTACAGAAACCCAAGCTACTTTCAGGTCAAGAAACAGCGGGTCAACCTCTACATGCCGATCATTGAGCGTGTGCTGAGAGAACAGAACGTGCCGGAAGATGTAAAATATTTGGTAATCCAAGAAAGTGGACTGATAGCAGATGCAGTTTCCACATCCAATGCTGTCGGTTTTTGGCAGTTCAAGCAAGGTACTGCCGAAGAAGTATTTCTCCGTGTAGACAATCAAATCGATGAGCGAAAGAATATTGTTTCTTCCACTCGTGGAGCTGCTCTTTATCTTCAAAAACATAACAATTCCTTTGACAATTGGATGTGCGCATTAGTCTCCTATCAAATGGGTTTGGGAGGCGCAAAAGCATATTTTGGTACCCAATATAACGGCAAAAGAATAGTTGACGTCGATCGGAATACACATTGGTATTTCAAAAAATACCTAGCACATAAAATAGCCTTTGAAGGCAACATCGGAGTACTGACCAGCAATCAACAACTCATTGAGGTAAAAGTACAAGGGCCAATTTCCTTAGCAGCTCTCGCTAAACAATACCATGTTTCTGAGGACCATTTGGAAGAATATAACAAGTGGGCCAGAAATGGAAAAATCCCTGGAGGGAAACCCTATTCACTCGTGTATGTGAGTACAGGCACGCTACCTCCACAACAGGCCGTTATCACCGAATCAGTTCCAAAATCCACAGATAATGCCTCATCTAAATATTATCCTGCCTACAAGCAAGCGGACTCTTATCCAAGGATAGCTGGAAATACAACCAAAGCAAGCCAACCTGACCAAATCACAGTCAATAATCTTGGGGGTGTTCAGGCGCCCAAGACGACCACTTTGAGTAGCTTAGCAGACCAAGTAGGGATTAGAGAAAACAAATTAAGAAAGTTAAATGACCTTGATAAGGGAGAGCGGGTAGAAGCTGGCAAATTCTACTACACTGAAAAGAAAAATGGAACTGCAGAAATAGCCACCCACATCGTAAGACCCGGTGAAACGTTGTGGAGTATTTCTCAAAAATATGGCATCAAATTATCTTCTTTAAAAGCCAAAAACAGAATTAGAAGAGATCGGGATTTGAAGGCTGGAATGGTACTGAATCTTCAGGAACATCGAAAAAGAGGAACTGATATTCCAATCGTTAAGATTAGCCCGCCGGCTCAGCCTACTCATGCAGTGGCAGTCAGCACTCCTTCGAAGACATATTCCCCAGCCACACCTTCATCGCAATCCAGCAGGGGTTCTTCGCAGACCACGCATGTAGTATCAAGTGGTGAAACGCTTTTTGCAATCAGCAGAAAATACGGTGTGTCAGTGGATCAGCTAAAGGAGTGGAACAATATTGGAAATCAAAATATCATATCCATTGGTCAGAAATTGGTTATCTTTAGGCCTTAAATCATCCTTGCAGTTGCATTTTTTAATGTCAAAGTATCTCCACCTTTTGGCCTTTATCCTCCTATGCCTAAGCCAAACCGCTATGGCTCAAGATAGGCTATTCATTCCAGATACGGTTTTGATCAATGGTGACACATTACTGATGCTTGGAGATTCACTGCTTTTGGAAGAACCCAAAAAGGAGATATTCTGGAAAACTGGAGGCAACTACAATTTGAACATTCAACAGGTCACTTTATCCAATTGGTCCGCTGGTGGATCGAGTACTTTTGCTCTTAACTCCGGGCTTTCTCTTTTTGCCAATTACAAGAAAGACAAGAAGGTGTGGGACACACAATTGAATGTCAGCATGGGATTTAACCGGCAAGCTGATCGTTCTTACGAGCTTCGGAAAACAAACGACAACTTTCATTTTGTAAGTAACTATGGCCGTGAGCTTTCCCAGTTTTACTACCTATCCACCCAACTTGATGCACGGACGCAGTTACTTCCCGGATACAAGTATTCAAGGCCTTCCGGAAGTGATGTAGACATTCGTACCAAGATCTCAGACCTTCTTTCTCCGGGATATATTCAATCCTCTACCGGTCTGAACTATCGAAAGACCTACACCAACAAGGGGAAACTTTCGATGATAGTATCTCCATTTACAGGAAGGTTTACCATCGTTCTAAATGATTCATTAAGCAGAGAAGGGGCTTTTGGGGTGGTCCCAGGTGAGAATGTACGGGCTGAGGCAGGGATGTCATTTGCTGTGTCAGTGGCCGACATTCAGCTGATGAACAATGTCAGCTGGAAAGCGGATCTCAACCTGTTCTCCAATTATGAAGTGTTTGGAAATATGGTCGTTAACTTCAATTCCACCATCCAGATGAAGGTCAACAAGTACATTTCGACCAGAATTGAAACTGTGGTAATATATGATGAGAACGTCTTCATCAAGCAGGATGACGGTTCTACCAAGCAGGCTATCCAGCTTCAGAATCTAATAAATTTTGGAATCTCCTTAGACTTCTAAAAATCTGTTTCCAGTCCAAAAATCCGTTGAAATTCAGCTAGTGCAGGATGCAGTTGCTTTAACCGGACGAACTTATCCGAATCTGTATATAACACCCGATTGGAACTGTCCATTTCTTCCTTCATTACCAATTCAATCTTGAAACGGTTGGCACCTGTGATTTCCCTGACAATTTTTACTACATCAGCTTTCATTTTCTCAGCAAGTTCTTCTTGCACCGAACCCATTATTTCTAAGAAGATTTTCCCGCTTTCTACTCGCATGGGCTGCCCCAATATTGCCAGTTCCATGCTTTTCCCCAACTGCTGAAATCTTTCTTTCACAATAGGCAGCGCTGCTTCAAATAGCTCTTGGGTGATTTGGATATCCTCAAGAGGTTCCTCTTCCACGACCACGTCAACCTGCTTTTGTACCACTAGTTCCTGATCCTGTGTCTTCTTTTCTACCAAAGCTTTGGTATGGACCAAAGTTTTTGGTATGGACAAAGATTTCTTTAACGGGCTAGTTTTAGCCGTACTTGGAGTGACAGGAATAGGTATTTTAGTGGTTTCCGGCTCCGGTTCCGTCAGACTTTTTTTTTTGCGTCGGCAGTTGCCAATGAAGCTAAGCGAAAAGCCTGGGGCAACTTGGCCATCTTCATCAATGCCAGTTCTACATGCAAACGCTGGCTTTTAGAAGTTTTGTAATGAATATCACATTGATTGGCAATATTCAAAGCCGAAAGTAAAAATGAAGCGGAGCATGCTTCTGTTTGCTCAAGATACTTGTTCCTAGCTGATTCAGACACTTCTATCAGTTCCACAGTAGCGGGATCTTTGGCTACCAATAGATCTCTAAAGTGCTCAGAGAGTCCTACAATAAAATTATGGCCGTCAAAACCTTTCTTAAGGATTTCGTCAAAGATCAACAATACAGAAGATAAGTCTTCAGCAATCAACGCGTCCACTACTTTGAAGTAGTAGTCATAGTCAAGAATGTGAAGGTTACCGATCGTCTCATGATACGTTACTTTCTTGCCTGCAGAATAAGTGACAATCAGGTCAAACATGGATAGTGCATCCCTCAAAGCACCGTCTGCTTTGGTGGCGATCAGCCGAAGTGCTTCCTCTTCGTAGTCCACCTTCTCTTCTTCCGCAATATAAGTTAGGTGTTCGGAAATATCCTTGATCTGGATTCTATTGAAATCAAAAATCTGACATCTTGAAAGAATCGTAGGGATAATTTTATGCTTCTCAGTGGTAGCCAATATGAAAATCGCATATTTTGGGGGCTCCTCCAATGTTTTCAAAAAGGCGTTGAAAGCCTGATTTGAAAGCATGTGAACCTCATCAATAATATAGACTTTGTATTGACCTTTTTGGGGAGCATAGCGCACCTGATCCACCAAATTCCGGATATCATCTACGGAGTTATTGGAAGCAGCATCCAGTTCATAGATGTTAAATGAACTGTTATTTTGAAAGGAAACACAGGATTCACAGACTCCGCAGGCTTCCTGATCTATAGCTCTGTTTTCGCAGTTGATCGTTTTTGCCAATATACGGGCGCAGGTGGTTTTCCCCACTCCACGTGGACCACAAAACAAAAATGCCTGAGCCAGGTGGTTGTTTTTAATTGCATTCTGAAGTGTAGTGGTGATATGCTGCTGTCCTACTACACTCTTGAATTTTGCAGGTCTGTATTTTCTTGCCGAGACGACGAAATTTTCCATCACTGCAAGATATAAAAAACTAAATACTCAGAGGGGCTAAAAATTACCATTTTCCGACATTTTCCGCTAAAGTTTTGATTTACAAAGCTATGAAAAATCGGGGTGCAGGTGTAGGATGTGGGAGGTTGGGTGCGGGATGTTGGGTGTTGGGGGTGTTGGGATGTTAGAAGTTGGATGTTGGAAGACGGGAGAGGCTGTGCGAAAACTAAACTAAGAGGCCCAGGTATAACGCCAAAGGCATTAAACTATATAGAAAGCAAAAGGCCTATCAGGATCCTGGATTTCGATATTCAAGGGGCGTAGTTCTGTCCTATTCGTAGCTCAATGCATGTGGGATGAGGGATGCGGGTGTGAGGTGTGGGCATTGGAAGACGGGAGATGTGCCTGCAGAAGAGCCAATTAGGTGGGTGGCCGATAAGTGGTCTAGGTACCTTGGCGGGAAGAGTTGGATTGAAACAAATCCCGTAAATCGTATTTCATCGCTCACTGTTAACCTACGTTCTAAAAGAAATTTCCTTAGCGGATTGGAACCAAAAAAGTGTTATTTTTGTCCTCTTATTTACAAATGGGGCTGACCGGTATTGACAGTAAGTGTAAAAATCGGGCTCGCATGCAGGCTGGAGTATGTACGGCCTTGAAAAATTCATACGCACTATAAATGGCGAAGAATCTTACGCTATGGCTGCCTAATCTTACCTTAACAGGAAAGAAAGCTTAAAGGGTTGAGTTACGAGAGTAATTCCCCGGCCACATCTCACTGCCCGTTGTCTGATCCGGGTGGATCTGAGGTGTCGACTTGATCGGACTGCTGCTTGTGATGCTATTATGCAAGTTTAAGATTCAGTAGCTAAGTCGGAACTAGGTGTGTCACCCAGCATATTCCGATCGAAAAACCAACAGGTGACTAAGCATGTAGACGGTACGGTGTTTCCTTATCTGGACGCGAGTTCGAATCTCGCCAGCTCCACCTGACGGCACAAATCCAATTTTTTAGGATTTGTGCCTTTATTTTTTGAAGACAATCCGCTATTTATCAGATAGATAAGCTTAACAAATTTGTTGACTTCGGGAGTTCGAACTTTTTCGTCCTGAAAAGTTATTTTTTTTGAAAAAGTCGAACTCAGTATAATTTTCTTCTCCTCGACACTCGCATTTTCATATAACTCACCAAGCCTACCCATCACCATCAAACCCCTGTCTATCATTACCTTAAAGTCTTTTTTAGGGGTTAGCTTCAATGCCGAAATCTGATTTTCACTGCTATCAATTTCTCTTTGGCACTCTCTTTTTATTGAATTGAAATCTTCTGAATCAATCTTATCCTCCATAAGAAGATTCCTCGCTTTTTTTAATTTGCTGTTGGCCTTCTCAATCTTCGCCATCAAGCCATCACGATTCTGATTGTTCTGGTTAAGCTTTATATTAAGCAACCCGGTAATTTCGTCCTTAATAAAAGAAACCATCTCTGATCTTAAGGCGAAATCATTTAATAATTGTGAAATACTATTGTTTGCCATTTCAGCGCGGATCCTGAATTTACAGGGGGACTTGCAATGATAATAGTAATGATACTTTCCTGTTTTACTCCTGCTTCCACTTCCAGAAATATTCTTTTCACAGATGGGGCAAAAAAGAAAACCTCTGAGTGGTAAGCGTTCATTAAGCAAAGGTTTGGATTTCCTGATTTTAGAAGTTCTTTTACCATCCAAAACATCCTGGACTTTTAGAAAAATTGGTAAAGCTACAATCCCATCATGCTGCCCTTCAACATAATGGGCATCCTCATCTTTAAATGCTGCAACAAAGATCTTTCCTATGTAATGTTTGCTTCGAAGCATTCTCCAGAAATTAGGCTTACTCATTCTTAATCCTTTCTCTCTCATACTTCTAAAAACATGTTCGACAGAGAAGTCCCCTGTAGCTACCAAATTAAATGCTTCACGAATTATCCCAGCTTCCATTTCAACAACATCAATGAATTTAGTACCGTCTTCTCTTGCTTTATTTTTGTATCCATAGGGTGCTTTCTTTAGATATCTTCCTTCTTTAGTCGCTCTCCTGATCCCATAAAAAATATTTAGGGCTCTTCTATCATTCTCTACTTCAGGTGTGGCCAAGTATATAGCCAACATTATTTTGGATTCGGGAATCGCCATATCCAATGGCTGCTCTATGGCCTGGGGCTCTATATTACTCACCCTCAGCAGATTGATCATCGAATAAGCATCTCCAGCATTTCTACTGAATCTATCCCATTTTGTAAAAAGTACCAGGCCCTTTTTTCTACCTCTATTATTCTTAATTCGACTTAGGTATTTTTGCCATTCTGGACGTTCAAATGTTTTTGCACTGTGATCCTCGTAAATCACATGCCTGACCTTATAAAAATTTTGCTCACAATGCCTTGTAAGGACTTCAAATTGAGACCTTTGGGAATAGCCTTTGTCCGCCTGCTCGTCAGTACTAACTCGGATATATAAATCAACCTCCAATTTATTTAACTATTTGATTTACAGCTAATTTACAAAATTTATTAATAATTTCGTAGACTTTCTCCAAGTCATTTTGTGTTAATTCCATGTCTCCGGATTCAAAACATTTTCTTAACTGATCTAACCTCTTAAATCTTGAGAATTCCTTTGTCTTCATAAGTATGAAGAAACTAGCTACATAAAGAATTATCTCACACTGAAATCAGAAGTTGGAACGCTTACAGTCAGTTCAAATAATAAAAAGGAAGCCTAAAGCTCCCCTTCATCTGCGAACGAATAATATCCATCTACCGTAACAAGGATATGGTCTAATACGGGAAGATCTAAAGCCCATCCCATTTCAACTAATCTTAGGGTCAATCTCTTATCCTGTTCTGAAGGCAGTAGATTCACACTAGGATTTTTATGTGAAACCACTATCGACTGGGCACCTCCCTTTAATACTGTGGAAAAAACCAGTTTGGCATCTACCGCTGTATCGGCAGTTCCATCTTTGGATATCGTACAAATTCCCAATACTCTATTGGCTCTACTGAGAAGCATGACCTGAAAATGTTCAGCCAATTCCAAGGTGCCTTTATCCCAAAAACTATATAGGACTTCATACACCTGTCTGGAACATCCTACTTTTGGACGTTGGCTTGATTTTACTTTTGGATGATAGCCAAGCTTGATTCCCGCTACTTCACTAAGCTTGTTTACTTGATTTACAGCTTCCACAATGCATTCATTTAAGTTAGAAATTATTTAGGATGCCGTAATAAGGTGCTGCGGGAGCAAGGAAGCAGGCAACGGAATAAATAGCGCAGCGGCTTTATGCCGAACGCTGCTGAACGCCCCGACCGGAGCACCTATCTTTGTACCGAAATAATAAGAACTAATAACTTTACTTTGAGTAGGTCAATACCTGTTTTGGGAATCAGGCACCAGTGTCTTTTGAAAACTATCCTGTACCTCATTTTTAAAACAGGTCATGATTTATCGTCAAATCAAGTTTAAAAATGCAGCGTTGAAAGCTGCTGATTAACCTGCACAAAACCGCGTGAAACTGGATAGGTTTTGTGCCCCATAATGTTTGTGTTTTAGGGTTGAACTTTGATTCAATTCCTCTTTGCCCTTAAATCTGCGGGATGCTGCAAAACATCTTTTTAAAAGAAAAAACGGCAAAAAAGAAAGCACGAAAGAAAGGGGCGGTCCATGGGACATAAAGGAAACGGAATAAAAAGCGTAGCGGAGCCAGCGGCTTTATGCCGTCCCTTTTGTCTACCTTTTGTAAAAATCAAATTATACCGCCCCTATATTCGCTGCGCTTTTCTGCCGTTTGTTTTAACGAATAACAGTGGAAAAGCCCTCCCCTTTCAAAAATCTGTAATCTATCTCGGGTATGAGCTTTTCGAAAATACTAAATCCTATTTATGATCATTGCTCCTAATAAAACGCTCTGCAAATACTCATAAACAGGATACTTAAAAGTCTTTACCCATAATAAGTCAAGAAAACCTGCAAAAATCCACAGCAGGCGGTTAATTTCACCAATATCCCTGTTGTTTTCACCAATTCTTCAAATCGTATTGAAATTTTACATATGACAGTTCCCCATCCATCAGGCTGGTTGCATCGCTAAAATGACCCATAGGCATCATTTTTTACGCTCGTCCCTCCTGTAGATGGTATTTTTAGATGGAAATGTGAGAAAATGATCAGTACTTTAAAAGCGGAGATTTTTCCAACTAATATATCCAAAAACTAACCAGTTAATGGTTAGCTTTGAGCTGAAAATCCAAGCCTCAAATGCGCTCTATTTGTTTTTCCCATATACATTCATTCGGAATACCAACCTTAATCATTATTCTAAGCTTGAGTCTTTTCACTCCACTCTACTCCAACGCTCAAAACACAAGTTGGGATAAGCCTGTAGTAGTAGGTCAAATTCTATATGATTATTTCTTAAGTAAAGATGGAGAGCATTATAGTGCCGGAACAAATTACTTATGGGAACAAGCAAACTACAATGAATTTACATTTCCTAATATATCTAATGATATAACTAATTTTGCAAATTTTATAATTAAGGCTGATTCTTCTCATCGGGTGGAATGGCTAGAAACTTTTTATAATAGCAATTGGACATTCTCTCCAAATATAACTGTAGATCAAGAAAATAACATGTATGTCTCATTTGGGTTTCGTGGTGACATAAAGGTAGGTTCTATACTCCTCGAGGTGGGGCCTGGGGAACCAAGAATAGTTTTATTGAAACTTAATCCTAATAGAGAGCTGGTATGGATGAATTATATCAAACCCACTGATCCCTTAAATGACGACTTAATCAATTACAACTTAAAAATCAGTCCTTCAGGAAACATCTACCTTTCTGGAAATTGTGGTGGAAGTTATGGGTTCTATGATAGCAATGATAATTTATTATATCTCAACACTTGGGAAGAAAGGACAGGATTTATCAGTAAATATTCCACTGATGGACAATTGTTGTGGGCAAAAACCTTACCTGAAGGTGGTAATTTGAACTCAACCTTTGCGTTCGACTTTGAATTTGACCAATCTGAAAATGTATATTTTACAGGCACACATTATTGGGAAGGAAATTTCCAAGGAGTAACTCACATGTCCCCGTATCCACAGATTATGGTGGGGTCCTTATCAAGTGAAGGCAAATTAAATTGGATAGAGTTTTTAGGTGAACAGGTTAAAAACGATGGCCCTAACGATGGATATGCCATTGCTGTGGATGACAATCTCAATGCGGTATATGTAACTGGATCACTAAGGACCAGATATGGAAATGAGAGCAGTACTGAAGGAAAGACAGCTGTTTTATTCCGGTTGGATCTTTCTGGTAACTATGTTTGGCACAAAAGAATGGGTAGTTCGATGGGGCTAGCATCACGTGGACCTACCGGGTCAGCAGTGGCTATTGACAAAAACGGGGATCCAATTGTATCGGGGTTATTTTGGAACAAAGGAACTTTTGGAGACTTTGAGCTGCAAGCACCCCGAGATCCAAATGTGGGCAATATTTTTCTAGGAATTTTCGTGACCAAATTAAGTTCATCCGGAGAATTTCTTTGGGCTGATTTCGCTGGCTCAGATTACGATGACAATGTGAAGGGCATTGAAATACACAAACCTGGAGAATTAACACTTTATGGAAATACTCGTAGAGGTGCTGTCTTTGGCGAAAATAGAATAGGTATGGATGAAAGCCTGGATGTTGGGTTTATCGCTACGCTGCATTATTCAGATCCCGAATTTCTTGGAGTCGGAACCAACTATTTTACTTTTGATACGGGAGAGGAAGCTGATTCCCTTTTTGAAATTAGTTCGAATGTAAACTGGACAATAACATCCGATCAAGAATGGCTGGTCCCAGAAAAAACGCAAGGAAGTGGAAATTCTTTGGTCAGTTTTTCTGTGAATGAGAATTTGGATTTTCTATCAAGAAATGCATCTCTTACTGTCAGAGGGGAAAATGGCCAAGAAGAAAGGATTAGGGTACGTCAAGAAAAGGGATATGATTTGATAACAGGTATCCCAGAAAAAGAGAATGAGGTCTTTAAGGTCTTCCCAAACCCGATCCTCTCTAGCTATACCATTCAGCTTCCAAAGCCAGCTAAAACATTAACCTTATATAACTCCGAAGGCCGAATGGTGTCAGAATTAAACCCATCTCTTTTAAAACAGGAGGAAGGTGGATTATCTCCAGGGGTGTATTATTTAATAGCAGTTTTTGATGATGATGTATTGGTAAAAAAAATAATCAAACTGTAAAAATAAAGATGGTGCAACTATCACCCCAAGTAAGGTAATGTACTTTGGTATTTGGTGCTTCTGAAAAATCCTTTGGTCTCGCTTTGACCTGGATTTCCATTATCTGCTATACAAACCAGATGCCGGATAGTTATTCCTTTCTTTAGTCACCCTCATCAGGAATGAATAGTTATTTAAGATCAATGCCCATTGGCCAATAGCGGAACTGGAACAAAACAATCAATATAAATTGGCCCCGATAACTTCATTCAAACTGAATATCAATCTTGTTCTTTAGTCATAAGTGCCTTGATCATGATATCCTGTTCTTTCAGTTTCTTTTCCATAGCAATCATGTAAAGCGTCAGCTCTTCTATTTTCTGAAGAAGCTTTGCATCCATTGCCCCAAGTTCAATTCCGTTTTCCAATACTTCGCTTTCACTGGGAATATCAGGTAGATGCTTGTTTTCAAGTATATAGAGTTCTACTTCGGAAAGAGAGCGTAAATTATACATTGGATCAAGTACAAAGTCTGCCCACCCTGTAACTTCTACTTTTACCTCTTGGGCTTTAATATCTCCTTTAACAGAAAGTCTGCTAGTCGGGTTTGATGTCCCAACCCCAAGTTTTCCGTTAACAACAACCATTCCCGGCTGTGGAGGATCTGCACTATTATAGAATTGCCAGATTTCTAGTGCAGCATCTCCTTTATGACCTTTATCGGTTCCTATCCGCATATGTGATTCGCTCTCATTGTTTCCGTATGCCCACAAATAAAATGGATTACCGCCGCTGTTATTTGGGACAGTTATGGCCTGTGAATGAACTAGAGTCGGGTTTATCATCCCAAGAAGTACAAATCCAAATTTATAAATATATTTATTCATTACTTTTATATAATTTATATGATCATTTTTATAATTAACTGTTCAAGTTTAGCCACGCTGACATTTATCTGTTTAAATAAGCTTCATAAAATACACAATAATTCAATACTCATATCCTTATTCTTTAAGAAAAAGCTATAATTAAAGGAATTTACTCTTTGCATAAAGTGGCTTGATTAATTAATTATTCGACTATTTTTTAGTAGGAGACACTCCATTATCAACCTGGTCTTGAAGTTTGGATTCCAATTCTGCAAGTCGTAGTACCACCTGTTTAAGTAGTTCATCTTGTTGGATCGTATACAAGGTCAGTTCCTCAATCTTTTCGAGAAGTTTCACATTCATTTCCCCAAGATTTACACCATCTTTTAATACTTCTGATTCCGATGGAATATTTGGGAGATGGTTATATTTTTGAATATATGATTGCACGTCTGCTAATGGTAACAATGGATAATCGTCTTTAAAGACATAATCTGCCCATCCATTTAAAGTGACATTTACTTCCTTAGTTTTAATTGTACCATTGACAGTAATTCCTCCATCGTTAAAGTTGGCCTGAATTCCATCTAAAGTATATCCTCTAATTAACCAGCTCACATGAGTGGCATCGGTGCCGTATTGTCTTATATATTGGCCGCTGGAATTTGAGGCAATTTGAGTATATGATCCGTTGCTTGCGTTCCATGTGGCAGAACCATCTGGATTTAACCGATGCATTAATTGATTTTCAGAATTTCTCCATTGCACATACATACCAGGCTTTTGAAGATCAAAAATAAACGCATTGTGAGTATTAAAAATCCTTGCCATTTTAGACCTGTCAGAAGTTGCAAAACTGATATATCCACCATGGGTCAGACTTCCTCCCACTAAATCTACAATAGCATAGCTGTTACTTGAGATTGGACTAACTGTACCCACACCAACATTTCCTGATCCAGGAAATATGTTAGTTTGCGCAAACGAGGATTTCGTGTAATAAAAAAGGAGAAAAAATAGAACGAAAGAAATATATTTTTTATTCATATTGAGAAATATTTACATGATTAAGTTACTGTGTTAACACAGCTTTGTTACCTGATTTCACTATTACGTGACGTGGAGAGGTCGAAGCCACCATTCCAAATCAACATTTCCAATTGGTGTAGAAGTAGTATCTTTAACTAGTAAAATAATATTGGTTACAAGAAGAAAGAGCAATCCCCGTAATTCTTAATCGCTTCATCATTTGTTTCTCTGGGTTGATTTCAATTCTTCAATTTCTTTCTTAAGATCGATTACGTATAGGGTCAGTTCCTCAATCTTTTTGAGCAAAAGTAGATTCATCTGCTTTAGTTCAATTCCTTTCTCTCCCATCATCTTGGCAGAAGGGATTTCCGGTAAATGCTGGTTTTCAAGAATAAAAACCTCTACGTCATCCAAGGACCGCAAGGAGTAGCCTCTTTCAAACACATAATCTGGAGCCACCGCACCATCTAAATCAACTTTGACTTCACGGGCATGGACATCTCCATTGACCGTCAATTTAGAATCTGGTGAAACCGTTCCTATTCCCACATTTCCATTTACACTCACAAAAAACTGTGAATGGGCAGGATACTCTACTTCGCTGCCGGTACTGTTGTAACCAATACCGATTCCATTAGCACTGTAAAGTTCTCCGATAAACCACCTGCTAACTAAATTTTTATCCGAGATGTAAATTCCCTTTGCTCTTCCTTCATACCCTTTAAGTTCAAGAGAGGCGGTTCGAGCCGGTGCACCTGACTCGTCTTCTGCTACAATTGAAAAAGTTGTAGAAATGAAATTGCCCCCAAGAACCGCAGAAGACCCATTTATGTCTAAGATTCTCGTGGGGTTTGCTGTTCCAATACCAACCTGGCCATTTAATTTAAACGTCGTCCCATTTATCGTTTGATCCTGCGCTTTAAGAGAAAACACCTGAAAAGCCAGCACCGTGAAAAGAATTAGTTTTTTCATATTAGGTATTTGTTAATTACTAGATTGAAAGTCCTATTCGGTAGCTCAAGGATAACTCTTCCAATTTTAAGACGCTTGTTTATGTTTATAAAACGTGATATTACTTCCTCTATCTTCTTCAGGAAATTGTATTTGTTTCAGCCAGACCCGAAAGATCCATTGGCCGCAAAGAAAACTAATGAACAAAGAGTAAAATTATTTTTCATTATTATGATTCTTTAATAATTCTTGTATCAATTGATCCTGCTCTTCATTTTTCTTATGAAATTCTAAGAGATAAAGCGTCAGCTCCTCCACCTTCTCCAACAGCTTTACATTCATTTCTTTCAGATTAACCCCGTTCTCCATTACCTCAGCTTCCGTAGCGACATTAGGAAGGTGCTCGTATTTCTGTATAAAAGTCTCCAGTTCTGACAAGGGCATCAGCTTATATTCAGGCTTGAAGACATAGTCGGCCCAGCCGGTGGTGGTGACGTTGACTTCTCTTGTTTTAATTGTGCCGTTGACTTCGAGTTTATGGGATGGTGAAGCCACCCCTATCCCTAAATTACCCGTCGGGCCAAGTACCATCAGATTGTTGGTGTGGTTCCTCCATAAAAAAACATTGCGGTTAGATACGAATGATCCACTGGATTTGGCATCAAATACTACAACAGGGTAACTTCCATTATCATTAGCCGAACTTATTTCCCCTCCCATAAAAATCGCAGGTCGGATATCAGAAGCATATCTCCCCCATATTCCCGGCACGAACATATACTGCTCTGCCGTACTATTTGAAAACAATAAATAATCATTAGGAGCATCTGAAACGCCTATACGAAGAACTTTTTCACTACCGGAGACAGCGGTAGCGACAACATCCAGTTTTGAGGTTGCCGTACCGGTCCCCAATCCTACACTTCCATTTGGCGGATAATTATTATCTTGCCCATATACCCCCACTGATACCAGCATGGAGGTTAAAACAACTAAAATTCGGACTGTATTCATTTATTCTGTTTTGTTTCAAGCATTTCCATTCTCTTTAATACTCCTTCAATGTATTTTTCCTGGGCACTTATCTTATTTTCCTGGGAGATTAAATGCAACGTCAGCTCCTCCACCTTCTCCAACAGCTTTACATTCATTTCCGCCAGATTGACCCCATCTTTTAATACATTCGCTTCTGTTGGAACAGCGGGAAGGTGCCCATTCTTCTGTATAAAAGCTTCAAGTTCTGAAAGCGGCATCAGATTATACCCAGGTTTAAATACGTGGTCGGCCCAACCCGAAGCTGTAACGTTAACTTCCTTGGTTTTTATGGTTCCATTGACATTTATCCCACCATCGTTAAACTCAGCCTGTACACCGTTTGAACCATATCCTCTGATCAGCCAGCTTCTCGTAACGCCATCATTATTAAATTGGGCTATATATTGACCACCTGTGTTTGATGATATCTTGGTTGAACTGGACTCAAACCCATTCCAGATGGCAGTACCGTCACTGTTCAACCGATGGATTTCCTTACTGTCAGAATTCCTCCACTGAAAATACATTCCTGCTTTTTGAAGATCAAAAGCCAGTCTGTCATTGGAACTTAAAATTCTGGCTTCACCGGAGCTATTAGAAGTTGAAAACCTTATATAGCCGCCATTTGCCGAACTCTTACCAATAATATCCAATACACTATAGCTGTGCAAGCCATAGGGACTAGTTGTACCTATTCCCACATTTCCAGAATCTGGGAAATGGTTAGTTGTTTGTCCAAACGCCCAAGTATTCAATGATACCAAAAGGACTACAAGGTTTAAAAATCGATTATGAAACATTTTAATTTTTATTTTCCAGTTTATCTATTTTCTAAATCAACTCATTTATCAGCTCCCGCTGTTCTTTAATATTATTTTCATGTGAGATTGTATATAGCGTCAATTCCTCTATTTTCTCTAAAAATTTAACATTCATTTCTCCTAATGAGACTAGGTTTTCCATCACTTCCGCTTCAGTCATCCTCATTCGGTGGGTGTAATTCAAAGCTTACCGTTCACTAGTTGATCTTGGGCATTCGTACAATGAGTAAGAATAATAACTAAGGACAGGGTTAATAAACACATAAAACTATACATCCTCTTTTTCATATATTTAAAATTTTTCGGGGGAGTACATGGTATTCCGCCTGATGGATAATCAATCCTCAATGTGTCGCCTTCGTTATGCTCGATTTCATATAATTATATTTGTCATTCTAAGGCCATAACCTGTCCGGTGACGAAGGCCTATAATCCGGATATTTTTGATCTAATTGAACGGATTTCTTCGCTCTGTACCTTTAGCAGACGGTTTTAATAAACGTCGATGTTCATTTTGTTAATCAAATTAACTGTGAGTTTAGACGAATAAAAAATAAATCCTAATCCATACTGGCTACTATACAAAAATCAATAGGACTAACCACTGCTTATAAAATATCACAATTCCCCTACATCCTTCAGATAATACTCTACCTTTTCATTATCTTTATCTTTCAGTTTGTCCATAGGGATTAGCTCTTTGACTTCCTTTTTGATCTTTCTGAAGGAACCGATCTCAAAGCCGATCTTCAGCTGTACCCTGCTTTTGTATAAGCTGGATCTTTTGTCAAAGAACGGATCAACAGAACCCATCACCACTGACCGGATCGCATTGCCCATCGGAATGGTCCTGCCGACAGCAAAGCCAGAAGCCCAGTCCTTCCCTTCAAAATCCCTGGACTCATAGCCTGACGGGTTGGAGACGGTTACCTTGTTCCTGTTTACTGTGCCCTGTGCAAACCAGTTGCCTTTGGCAAAACGTACGCCTGTAAACATTCCCACACCCTCTCTTCTGAGTTGCTTATCGCTGTCAAACTGTTTTTTCCAAGTCACGCCGCCCATCAAAGAAAACTGCTGAGAAAAGGAATACGACAACCCGTAGTCCAGCAACAGCCCATCCCCAAAGGAGGTCAGCGGATCATACCACAGCATCATGCCGATCCGGTGAACAGCCGGGACTTCTTTCAACATGTTTGGTTCAAAAAATTCTTTCTTTTTGTTTTTCAGCTCGGATGGAATCGTCTCTATATTCCCAAGTGAATCGATTTTCAGTCTGGAAAAATCCTTTCCTGATTTTTGGATAAATTCATTTGAAATATGTCCTGCCTTCTCTTTTGCAAGTTCCTTGGCCTGCTCAAAAGGAATTTCCGAGGGCAAGCCTTTTCTAATCAGTTCTGCCAATGCATCTTTACCGTAGAAGTCAGGGAGTTTGGCGTCTCTTGGATCAAAGCCTTCTTTCACTATTCCGGTAAGTTGTTCTTCCACCTTGGGCATAAGCCATTCATTGGTCAATGCCTTTAGGTTTTCATTGTTCTGGTCCACTAGGGATTCCAGATCGGCAACTTCATGAATATCTTCAATCCTTGCTTTGGATTCATTCACCCTATCCAGGGTGTTTTTTGCGGCATTCTTGATCTCTTCCCCCGGAACATCTTCACTTTGGATTAAACTTTCCAGTGTTTTGCTTTCCTGTTCCAGCACTTCTCTGCTCCGTTCCTTGGCCAGCGTAAAGAGGCTGTCTCTTTGGGTACTGTCAGAGGTGATTTCTTTTAAATCTCTGAGCTCATTTTGCAGGGAATCGTAAGATTTCTTCAGCGACTGGATCTGCTTGAGTTCTTCCAGGTAAGGGATTTCGGGATTAGAGGGTAGAGCAGAAATAGAATTTGAAACCGATGGGATAGAAAGCTTTGAATTCATGCCACCCGGGAAGTTTTGCGCTTTCAAAAAATAAGATGATAGCATGAAGCAAATAATAAAAATGGTCTCTTTATGCATAACTATTCTGTCAAACAAAATACAACTATACCGCACATTTTAAAAGTTAGTTTAAAACCTGTTTTCTGGAAACCTACCCATTCTTCTTCCTACTAAACTATCCGAATTACAAATTCTATTGTTTATAAAGGTGGTTTTCTTTATACGAAATATTCACTCATTTTTTATTTGAAGCTTCTTAATTGGCTCACAATCCTTAAATAGCAAAGGCGCTACCTTTTGTTGAAAATAGAGTTTGCCGGCCTTATATCCTTTATCATACCCCAAATCCTTCTGACTGGAAAAATACTGCAACAACTCAGTCCGGTATTTCCTCCCTGTATTATTATTGCAAGTGTCTAAAGCGATAGTTGCTTGCTCGTTCAAACTCACGAAACCATACTTCCCAAAACAACTACATATTTCCTTGGCGATACGTTGTTCTAATGGAAGTTTATTTTGGGAATAAACAAAAGGGACATTAAACAACCCAATTACCAACAGACATACCATTAACGATTTCATATTATTCAAACCACTTTCCTTTTTCAATAACCTGTAATAAATGACTAACTGTAAGACTTTTTTTACCCTTCATACTTGCTCGGAAAAGCCGTTTGAATAAGGAAATAAAAATAAATTCGTCTTCTTCAAAATACCGATAATAAGGAAATGAACTCATATCAATTTTAAATTCTGATTGAAATAATTCAATGAATCTATCATTATCTTCCGATAGAGTTTTGAGCTTATTAATTTCAGTATTAAGGCTTATATCCTTAATCCCAAAAATATTGTTCACCATTGATTTTAGCCTGATAAAATTCTGATTGGTATCCATAATTATTTATTCTGAATATGCTGAAGCTGACCTACCCCAATTACTCTTCCAGCTGGAATGATGAAATTTCTATTGTAATAAGTCGATTTATCAATCGTATAACCCCCTGTTGGCCAAGTATACTGTCGGTGACTAAATTTCCCCCATTTACCATAAGTTTGAACTGATTGAATGGTACTGAATCTGCTAGCCTCACCAACATTCCTCATTTTGAGTGCCGTTTTTGGAAGAGGCATAACCCTTCTTGTAATAGCTATTTCCAAAGCTTTTTCAGTTCCGAACCCAAGATCGTAACCCATATCATATGTTGACATATTTGGGATATTTTGAACATAATTCATGGATTGTTCGGCCATCTGAGTACGCATTATCATACCTTGAGGGCAAGTTTGACAGCTTAACATTGCTAAATCAAGTGATCCTTGTCCTAAATCTCTCCAACCTTGGGTAGTTCCTAAACTTGCAAAGAAATCCACCGTACTTCCGAGACCTGCCCCGAAACCATCAACAAGCCCACTTCCAAATCCGCCATTGTTTTCAGGCCCTGAAGCCGTTACGGTTACTTCATCTAGACCCACCACATCCACATCTGGATTGAAGGTTTGCATATTAAGGTTGTTTACATTGACCGTATCCATTCCGGTTGGATCAATAACACTTAGCGGATTATTAGCCACCCAACTGTATGGAGATAAACCATAATAATTCTCCGAATGAGGATCGATCTGCAAAGTCCTCCCTATCACCGGATCATATCCCCTCGCATGGAAGTCATAAATATTGAGATTATGGTCATCCATCAGCTCGTTGCCCTGATAGAGGTATTTATTCACTTTAATCCCTCCATACTGATATCCAAGTCCAGTCAGCTCCAATCCCCAGGGGTCGTAGTGTGTCTCCTGAACGATTTCGGAACTCACGCTCATCACCATCAAATTGTCAAACCAGACATCCTCCGAAGTTTCGTTTACCACAAAGGTTTCCATATATCCGTCTCTGGAAATATACATATTCTCCTCTAAGACTTCATGCTGGTTTGCCGCATTTTTAGAGAGGACTTTCTTGCCAACCTCATATCTGTTGCTGTCCTGATCATAGAGCGCATACATCAGATACGCCTCGGGAGCTTCCTTCTTCTGAAGATCCCTGGCCAGGATATCGGCAAGGTTCAGTAATGCTATCGGATTCGCACCGCCTGCTCGCTGATTACTCAGTGCCAGTTCGTTCAGGTTTGCCACCAGTCTCTCCTTGCCCCCCGCTGCCATAAAGCTGGCCGCATTGGCCTTTTGCTTTTTGGCTTCCTTATACTTGCCGTGGACCTGCAGTTTCAGGCTGTCACCCGTATAGATCTCCTGGGTTCTTCCCGGGCCTACCATCCTTCCCCTGTCAGCATTCAGCCAGGCCACCTTGTTTCCGCCTTCGGTCACATTATGTTCCGGTTCGGCCTGTCGGGATTCGGATATCATGGAAAACTCCAGCTCTTCCGTTTCCGCATTCTGCGTCTCCATGGTTGCAACCAGGCCTTCCGTAGACGGGCTGCGCAGCACCTGTCTGACATTCCCTAGGTGGTCTTTAACATAATATTCATATTTAGGTTTGAACGATTCATAGACCACTCTTCCCTCTTCATGCATCAGGTATTCCCAAATTCCGTTCAGAAGCACCCAATCTCCAATGTAATCCTGTGTCTTGGTCAGGGTTCCGCTGTTGTTGTAAACCTTCTGCGTGAGTTTGTTCCCTTCCGCATCGTAGGCGAATCTAATCTTCCCTCCTGTAGAGAAAGTAATCTCCTCCGGCAGGTTCAGGTGGTTGAATTTGGTCTCCGAAATCCTCTTGTCCTTGTTTACCGTCTGGTTCCCGTTGGCATCATAAGTATAATTTCCCGTTACCCCTACGTTGGGTTTGAAGTCTTTGGAGGTATACGTATTGGAAGTCTCTCCGTCAACCACACCAAGCAGCCTGTTCGAATAGATATCCCCAAATGTGGTATTGGTGGCATAGTTATAGGTCAGGGCATCAACCGTGTTATAATCCCCTGCAGCCTTTTCGCCCCGGCGGGTCATTGTCTTGATGTTCCCGTTGGCATCGTAGGTGATCCCGCCCAAATTGTAGCGGGTGTTCTCCCCGCTGGCTGTTGAAGTGAATGTGGCCGCGGTGATCCTGTCCGCATTGTCATAGGCGTAGTTGTAGGTTCGCGTTACCGGGGTAGTCTCCTGACCCCCTGTCCAGGAAACCCTTGCGATGTTTCCGTTGAACCTATTGGCAGTCGCACCGGAATTGTAAAACAATGTCTGTTTGATGATCCCTGTATATCCTGACCCCTGCCCTGTCAGCCAACCCCGGATATTATACGTGCTCGTCTGGTTGGCATTGGAGGCTACCGTCGGGAAGGTCTTGACTGTCTGGCGTCCCAGGTCATCGTAGGTGTATTCTGCAAGGATCGTTGGGGTTCCGGAAAGGCCTCCTACCGTATGGGTAATTGAGGCCAACTGGCCGATTACATTGTAAGCGTAGGAACGCCGATCATTATAACTGGATGACAAGGAATTAGTGATCAGGCTAATGGTCGGCTGGTCTTCAAAGTTATAGACGGTGGTAGCACGTACCTTGCCCCCTCTCTGATGCTCTCCCAGTGTCTGGATTACCCTGCCTTTGTTGTCATAATAGATGGCTGTGGTATAAAACTCACCTGTCTCCAGATTCTTGACCTTCTTGCCTGTCAGAAGTCCATGAACCCGTTTACTGCCACTTCCCGGATATCCTTGGCCCACCTGAGTAAAAGGAAAGTCGGTCAGGTCTTTATAGGAGTCATAATAATTTACTGTCAGGATCTCTCCCTCGTCAGTTGGCCAAGCCTCTGCAGAACCTGATGTGGGTATCGTGCCGATCCTTGCCGTGAAGCTCTGGTTTTCCGTTGCCTTCATCGTGAAACCGGGCTCCAATTTGATCCAGCTTGAGGCCACATACTCCTGATGTCCTTCATAATTGGCAGAAGTAATGGTTGTCCCCGTTTTTATCATTGCCGCATCTGCTTCGGCTGCGACGTTGTTGGCTCCTAACGTATTCAGCGTGCTCTGCAGGGACTCCCTCAAGGTGTTGGTGGTGAAGATCCCTGTCATTACCACCCTTCCCAATGCATCATACTTGGTATAAAGCCATTCCTTAGGGGAAGTTGTGTACATATTCGCATCCTGAAACCCCACCATGCGGTCCTGATTGTCGTAAAGCATGGATTCCAGCCCTTTGCCCGGTACCCTCTTCTCAACCATCCGTCCCCTTCCGTCATAGGTATACCGGAAATACTGGGCATCGGCAAGTGTAGCATTCGTTGAAAGATTCCACCCCTTGGCCAACATAATCTGGATTGCCTGCGGGGGAATAACCACACGGAGCTGACCCAGGTCGTCGTACACATAGTAGGTACACAGCCAACCCGTATGCCCGTTTTCCGTTGAGGTGGCGGTATTCTGCACCTTTTTCAGGATCACCATGCCTTGTTTATCGGTGTACTGGATGCTTGTCTTGTTGTCTTCGTCCTGGGTGGTCTCCACCCACAGGGTATTAGCAGCATAGGCTGAACTGGTGACGGGTAACCCATTGGAATTCAATGTGAAAATCCGGACGTCATCCCCGGATGTACCGACGGTATTGGTCCTTCTGGTGAACTTCACTTCTTTGGTTGATCCCATCTTCCACGCATTCCCGGGGGCTGCCTGCTTGTCCACCCGGTTCAGCGGGGAAGGTTCAAACAGTTTTTCCGAATAGCCATACGTGTCGCCATAAATAGGGCTGGTCCGGCTGGTATGGTCGCTGAGTGCGGTTTTTCTGAATCTCCCGTCCTGGACACCTCCTGATTCAAAATAAGGCAGATACTCTTTTTCCTGACGGCCAAAATCATCGTAGTCTATGGGAGTGATCAGGTCCTTTCCGTTGATTGTGGACTGTTTGCCTACAGTCTGTTTAGGTCTGCCCAGGCCGTCATAATAAGTGAAGGATTTATAAGAAACCGCATTGCTCCCGCCTATCACCGATGCTTCGTCGGAAACAGGCGTGCGCGCCGTATATCTCTTGATGTAATTGTGCTGGGAAATTATGGCCATCACCGCCACTTTCTCTGTAACGCAACCTGAGCTCGCATGCCTATAGGCAAGGTTATAAGTAGTCGTGCTGCCTATAACAGGCGTGGTATAGTTTTGGGAGCTAGAAAGCAGGGTCGTGCCGTCTGAGGCATACCATTGATAGATAAAGCCTGAAGGGGCGGCAGCAGCGCTGAGCGTTACCGACCCCTCACCTTCCCTTGTCACATCGGACGCAGAGGGAGTCACTCCATCACAACTTCCATTATCAACCTCTAAATAAAAATAATCGTAATAGATATTATCGAAAGTATTGTGACTATAATAAACCCATTGTGGACCGGGATTGGTAAAGTTTATACGCAGTTCTGAGCTCGTTTCATTAACTAAAATCGCATCACTATAATCCCATGTTGTTGTGCCACCTGCAGGCTTGTTTGTCTGCACCCCATTATTATAATAAGTTACAGTAAAAAGGATCTGTGTATTAGCAGGTGCAGTAGATGGCCCATTTATCTCTACAGTAATTTGCCCGAAGGAATTAAACACCAAAATCAATTGCCAAACTATTACGATTGAAAATACTTTTTTTATTATCATGGAATTCTCGTAAAAATCAATTTTAATAACACACCTGCTTTATTATCCCGGGGACTCAAAATCAACTCGGAGGATGTCAATTTTTCAATTAAATACTCCTTTTCCTGACCATTTATATCCACATTTAAGATTTCCTCTTTTAGTACTTTAAAATGTCCTTCCACACGCTGGTCCTTATCTCCTAAACCCCATTCTGCCTGAAAAACACCTTCGCTTGAAAACAAGAATATCTTGGACCCCAATGATCTTTCAAATTTCTTTCTAATGTCTGTGGACATCTTTTTATATTTTTCTTTATTAAGTGGCGACATCTCTTTTAAAACGGACTTACCATCCATTTTCCACTTTCCCTCAAGATTTGCAGGGACCGTTTGACCAAAGCTTTTAGAAACCCCAACAAGGGTCAAAAAAAATATAATCCATAGGGAATTTTGTAGATATCTATTCATTTTATGGCAAATTTTCTCCAGTGATGTAATTGTATTCATAAGTCTCCAAAACATTGTCATCTTCATCCCTGATCGTTTTTAGGCGATTGGCACTATCATAAAAATAAGTAAGTGTATATCCTCTAGCGTCGGTTTTACTGGTCATCCCAACCAATGGTTCATAGGTGTATGAGGTCATCATGGCATCCGCCGGGTGAAGCCTGAGCTCATCGATTACTACACTGCTTCCTGATATAGTGAGACTGGTACTGGTAATATCTTTTTCCACCCACTTCCATACATTGGTGACCAGGGACTCTGTCTGGCCGCCAACATTAACCGACCCTGACCCGTAAAGCCTCTTCGCCCAGAAGCCCACACGGTAAGGGTTGGTAGCGGACGCTGCAATCCCCGTCTTGGTAACCGGACCGGTACCCAAATGATATCCTTTCTTACCCGTTATATAATTGGAAGCCACTGGTGTACCATTGTACGACCAGCCGCCTTTTTCCGTGGTTTCGAAAGAGGTATAGGCAATTTCAGTGTCTGCCGCATTTTCCGCCATTGCAACGGGGTATTTCTTATTGTATCCCCAGAAGTAGCTTGTGCTGGCTCCATCTACCTTTGAAAGCATAATGAGGTTACCTTCAAGATCGTACTTGTAAAGCTGCTTTGTTTCATAGTCATCAAGCACTTGGTTAAAGTTCCTAACTTTATCAACAACTAAGTTCCCATGAGTATCGACATTGTAAAATGAAATTCGTCCACTGGCATGCCTCCCGTCTATGTATTCCTCCTCCTTCAGAATAGGGGCTAACACATTATTGGCTTTCATCGTATTTATTGTGCCTGACGACATACCTGTAGTGTTCACAGTGGCATTTGATGGATATGTATAATGCATTACAGCTGTTTCGCCTTTACTATTAACCCGGGTTATGCGTGATGCCTGCTGCATTAAACCGTTATCGTAATGTTGAACTTCTACTGTCTCTAGAATCCCGATTTCAGAAGTGGCCTTAGTTATTTTTTTCTCAAGCTTAAATGCGCCTTTTTTTATAAAACTATCATAGGGTGCAACGGGATCCGGATACGGAGCAGAATATTTTGTCCATATATAGCTTCCATCAGCGTATTTCCGTTGAATAAAGTCTTCCCTAAACCAATAATACCCATACAACCACCCTCCGGAAAAAGACTTATGTGACAATAGATTATAAACGGCCAGATTGTTGAAAGTTTTATCTACATGATGTTTGTAAATATATTCTTCCTCATATACTTCTTGATAACCCGAGCCGGTTTTTTTATAGTTTATCTTTCTCCTCAATAAACCATTTCCCCAGCCCCTATATTCGTCTATATAATTGTGATGAAATTCAATTGAATTATTGGCGTAAACCTCATTATCAAAAAATGAAAAATCCCTTCTATCCACCAATGATTGAACTATATTTTGGTTTAAAAAATCATAATAATACTCTGTTTTTCCAATATCATCCTCTGCTGAATCTTCCAAATATTCAGTCACAGAAGTATATCTAGGTGTATTTACTCCAAAGTTTGTATAAAAGTTATCATCATAGGTTTTTTGAAAATAATGACCAAATGGCCTAGAGTCAAAATTACCAAAAGGTACATCTATCAATACAAGCGAAGCTTGGAGCGGTTGATCCGCAACATAATTAATATTGAGTGTTCCGGAGTTATATTCAAATCTTTTTCTTTTTACTACAGTATCATCACTATCATAATCAGTCATACCCTTAATACGAAGCCCTCCGTATTTTTTGCCGGATAGTTCATTTAACTCGAAATCAAACACTGTTCTACCTCCAGTAGGATAATTAATGGCGTTTAAAGTAAAGGTCTTGGCATAGTTAAGGGTAGGGTCCTTGCTTCCCGATCCTAAATTGAAATTTACAAGTTGGTTCAGGCAGGTTTTAACATTGGAAACCGTCTTTGCTCCCAGATCAATAAATCCATTTGGGTTGAAGTTTATTCCATTTAAATACCCCCAGTAATCGGTATGTATTGTACTGGACTCGATATTGGCACTCTCTCCCTCAAAATACTCAAACTCATATACACCTTCACTAACACCGCTTTTATCAGTAGCAATTACTTTATCCAGATATCTATAGCCGGCACCAGGAAATAAACCGTAGTCAAAGACGTATCGCTTTATGTAATGCCCACTTCCACTGTTATCAAAAAGTTTCACTTCCGTTATATGGCTGTTATCACTTGAAAAATAGAACTCCAGATAACCGCTATCAAAGGTGATTTTCTTTACTGCCTTTGATATATAATCACCATCAAATTGTCTAAACAGGCTATTTATCGGTGCACCGGGCATAACATCCCCACAGTCCGGGTCGCCGGATCTCCAATCAAAAGTTGGATCCGTATTGATCGTTACTCTTGCCGAAAACGGATATTCCGACGGAGAGGTGTACGTAATTGACTGGTAATCAAAAATAAATAATTGATTTCCTAAAGGATCTATGATCTTCTCCAAATGTCTGGTAACAATATCGCTGTTCAATCCAATTTGATCTTTGAATTTTTCAGGAAATACATATCGATATCCGGAATCATCCAGAATATCAATAGATTCCAGATTGAATCCTGGGCTTGGCACCTCAATCGGATTATACCCTATCAAGCTGCCTTTGAACAACGGGTCGGATAAAAAATTCAATTCAAAAACGCTCGCACTGTTTTTAGCTAAAATAAACTCTCCATTCTTCCCAAGAATAGAAAAAGAGAAAATATCATATTGGGTATCCACTTTTTTCACCAATACATTCTCAAGAAATCCCTGTACCTCAGGATCCCATTGGTCATATAAATCTTCTGAGGTTTTCCATTGACCGGGCCTTTTGTCATGGAGATCATTTATCCCTTTAGTCTGTTGCGTAATATTCCCTCCCACTTCCAATACCCATCCCGTCGCAATATTGGTTTGGTCAAATGGTGCTTTAACTAAGGAAGGATGATATCGGAGAGTAACAGGTAATTCATAGCCATGAGAAGTTAAATTGAAAAGTGGGATTGAAATATCCGGTATCCCTGTTGAATGAGATACAGGCGTGTCTCCAAAAATTGTAAATTTAGCCATTCTGGGATCATCAAATTTCACCTGTTGTCCAAAACCCATATTACTATAAAATGACAAGAGATATAATAGCCACCATATTTTACAAGTTGTATTCATAAAAGAGTATTTAATTTTATATGTATCCGTTTCACAGCACATATTTATCAATCTTTATTTTCCAAAAATTCAATCCTACTTTTCATTGCTTCACTATTTTTCTGTAGGGTTATTACATACAGCGTCAGCTCCTCCACCTTCTCCAGCAGCTTCACATTCATTTCTTTCAGATTAACCCCGTTTTCCATTACCTCAGCTTCCGTAGGGACATTAGGAAGGTGTCCGTACTTCTGTATAAAAGTCTCCAGTTCTGACAAAGGCATCAGCTTATATTCTTCATCAAAAACAAAATCTGCCCAACCATTTGCCTCCACGTTTATTTCTTTGGACCTAATTGATCCATTTACTGCAAGTTTATGACTTCCCGCTGAAGAAGTTCCAATTTTAACAGGTCCTGAAGAAAAAATATGTCCAACTGTAATCCCAGAATAGTATGTATTGGCCTCGGAATTAGTAAAAACCAGTTCCTTCTTATTCCCGTCATAGTAAACTCTCGTTTCAGATCCCTCATCATAACTACTGTCAAATGGCTTAATAGATAAATATCCTGATGTATGCGACATTTCACCTTTTATTTGGCCATTCGCAATAACATTGCCTACCCTCAGTGATGTATAGGGTGTATCTGTAGCAAAATTATTAAAAATTATCTCTTTGGTGTTTCCATTGTAATAGATCTTTGCATATGAACCATCGTCATAAGTACTATTATAAGGATACATTCGGAAGTACCCACTGGTATGTGTAAGTTGGGCATAGCTCATCCCCGTTAAAAGGACAAATAAAAATAAGCAAATTATATTTTTCATAAGTTGTTACATACCCCGTTATTCAACCTGTCATTCTAAAATTCAAATGATTCAATAATTATATTTCTTTCAAATATTAGCAATATCTCTATTACTTTAATAAAGTATTCATTCTATTGAAAGGCAAAACTTAACTGCAATCTATACTTTAACAAACTTCTGTGTAGATGGAAATACTGCTTATTACTAAATCAATTTGATCGCTGAATAAGCTTAATCTCTTTTTGAAGCTTTTTTATTAATTCTGTTTGATTATCAAGTTGCTCTTGCTGGTATTTAAGTTCCTTATTCTGTTCAATTAAATAAAGTGTAAGCTCTTCTATTTTCTGAAGAAGTTTTGCCTGCATTCCACCAAGTTCAATACCATTCTCCAAAACTTCGCTTTCACTGGGTATACCCGGAAGACGCTTGTTCTCGAGTATAAAAGATTCTACTTGGGGCAAGGAATATAATTGATATGTCGGCTCAAAAACAAAATCAGACCACCCAGCCAATTCAACTGTCACTTCTTTTGCTTTAATATCCCCGTTCACTGAAAGTTTACTGGTTGGAGCAGTCGTTCCTATCCCTAGATTGCCTCTCGGTATTATCATATCCCCTGTGTTCGTCCTCCAATAAGTAAACCAGCCTCCATCTTCTGGGCTATAAATCCCAAATGACACATTTGAAGTAGGCTTTGACATTATAAAGTATCTGTTTTCGCCAGGAACCTCAAACCTTATTTGGTCCATACTATATGTGAGTCTTAAGTTACCAAAAGTTTGGGATTGAGCTTTAGCCCATCCACATATGCATACCATGATGATTAAAAGTAAAAGTTTGTTTTTCTTCATCTTTAAACGATTGTGAAGCTTTTATCTTAATTAATGTATGTAAAAGCAAATAGCTTATTAATTGGAGACATTGTTTTCTGCAGCAGTAAATTGACATGTCAATAAGAATTCCTTGTCTAAACTACTTTGTTCATATTCTCAATTAATCAATAATCTAAGTGGCGTTATATCTCAACAATTTTGTTGTTTGTCATATTCTTTTCCTATTTGGAAAGCAACCGTTGCTACGCTTTATGAATAATACTTCCATTTCCTTTACTTTGGAAATCAAACAGTTAAACCCTGGAAGGCATTTTCCTGTATTCACTCAATTCAATTTCAACTGCCTCAATCCTCTTGTTCTCCTCCTCCAGATAAATAGTAAGCTCTTCCACTTTTTCCAATAGTTTTATGATCAACTCAAAAAGATTAACTGCATTTTCCAAGACCTCAGCTTTCCTGATATATTTGTTGACCTGCGAAATTTTTATCGAAAAATAAGGCACATCCAAACAAAAAGATATTCATCATAAAAAATCAAACTCAATGTTCTACAATTCAACAAAATTTATTTCGAAAAAAAAAATACCCAGTACTGGGTATTGTAGTTGAATTAAAAAATACAGTTATACCCACGCAATCTTAACTTGGATGTGTATCACATTTTTAATTATTTAAAAATTTTTATACCAATCAAATATTTTTTTCGTTGCCTCTTTATTTTAATTCAATTTGAGTCAATCAGAATTTTTTTCTAAGAAGTAGCCTAAAGTCCCCCTACCTCTGTAAAAATAAAAGCACCTATTTGTATCGAAATCAATTTGTTCAGAAACAGAATATCCAGAATCAACCAGACGCCTTTCTTCCTTCTGTCAGCAGCTTGACCTCTCTGATTTGGCGTTCACGTCAGACCTTATTTCCTACTTTCTTTAACAAGGCGATCATCTTTGGGAAACACACCATTGCGTTTTGGCAATGAAAAAGATGTAGGACATCCTTCAAGATCTTCCCTTTGGGAAAACAAACTCCCGTTTTATCGAAAATCTTAAGCAAATCGCAAATAAGGTGGTTAGTTATACCCAAACCCATGTTAGTTCTACCATTTAGTTGGATTTAAAGAAAATATTTGTATAGGGATGTATGTTTTTAGTTCGATAGAACACCTAAATAACAGCTTTTACAAAAGTGATGAAGTTGAAAATTGTCTAAGCAAGAGTTTCATGAGCTTTCATCGGAAATCTTTAATATATCCACTTTTATTGCCCCAATCCGCCCAAATCCCCTTCCATTAAGCGCACAACATTAAGTTTTAAATTTGTTTATACGAGCTTGGAGCATCATCTACTTGATGTTGACCCCTTTTTCTCGGAACATGAAGTAGCGTGAAAAGCAGAAGATTTTCTGCATTTTAACCTTCAAATTTTTAGGGCTGTCCCCAAAAAGTACAGCGTAATCCCATTGCGCGGTTAGTTATACCCAAATCTATGTTAGTTATACCATTTGTTTAGATTTATAGAAAATTCTCTTATTAAATTATCCGATTTCTAAGGGCAATCCGCGACTAAAGAACCCTTAATATTCATTTCAAATACGGGTTACGCAACATATCTACCTCAACAGATATAGAAGATAAAATAGCCCCTATCCCGCAATTGTCTCAATAATATCAAAAATTCTGGTTTTACCTGCACCTTATGAAGACATAGTAGCTGAGCTTCATGTTTACTTGACCTGGAGCAGCATTCCAGCAAGTTTAAAAAATGGAATTCAAAGAAAACAGCAGCGGAACGGCTCCTCTTTTGGTGAAAGCCGGCATTCTTCACACCTGGGTATGTAAGTTATGCCGAAAGCTATGCTATTTATACCATTTCCTTGGAATCCGGGAGATCTCCTACCGAACTTTATTCAGGTTCTAAAGGGGAGTTGAGCTCTTTAAAAACTTTCGGTGTTTATTGAGATACAAAAAGAAAAGTTATCAAGATCCAATAACCATTAGGTAAAAGACCAGACCAATAAAGGGCGGCGGAGGTGGAATCCGCCGCCCGACAGCCCAGTACTTGCAAAAGAGGGGCTGCAAAAAATAGCAAATGGATCAACCTTTCTCTTACGAAAAAGGGAAAACAAAGAAAATAAACCGCACCGTCCATCTCTAAAGACTGGGAGTAGAGATGCCAGTCTGCACTCGGCGGTGCAGGGAGCAGGACCGGCTCCCCAAGGGGCAACCCGGCGGTCCAACCCTGTGGCAGCATCCCGGAACAGGTTCTTTTGAAGAACCAACTCTTTAAACGGGATATGCCACGGGACCATTTAAACTTTTATCCAACAGGGAGGAAACTCCCCTAAACAAAACGATTATGAAACCATTTATGAAAATGCTCCCCGCACTGGGACTGGTGTTCGGAGCAACCCTGGCCATGGCCATGAATGTACCTACTCTGGTAACTGAAAAAACAGCGACCAAAGTGTGGACACCTGATTCTTCCCAACCCAATAACTATCGCGATGTAACAGCAATAGTTGAAAGTGGGAACTATGAATGTGATCAGAGCCAGATGGATTGCCTGGTGGAATTCTCCAACGACAATCCTGCCACCGGAACCCCGAACATTTTAAGTGAAGGGGAATTCATACAATTGTAATTCAATTGGTCAACTCTTTCCCAGGGCGAATATGCCCTGGGAATTTTCTATCTGTTATTCTGGGTAATCCCGCTTCTGGACACTTCATCTTCAGGGATTGGAAATGTATATTTTCCGGAATTGGGTAACAGGGTATACTCTTGCCCATTAATTATACGGGTTAAAACTATACCTGCCCCTTCCTGATTTAACCTTCTCAGATCTGTCCAACGAAGCCCCCTTCCTATCAATTCTTTCCTTCTTTCTTCCAGCACCCGTTCAAGCAACTCCTTTTGCCCCAGTTGACCAAGTGGTTCCCATTTGGATTTCTCATATCTCAGTGCAAGCAAACAATTTAGATACTGCTTTGCTTTTACCTCCTCTCCTATCCTTGCAAAACCTTCGGCAGCGTTCAAAAAAAGTTCTCCAACCGTTAAGCCGCCAAAATTTGAGGTGTTTCCCGAAAGCTTCCCCGTGTAGTTATACCCTCCGGACGGGTTTTCATCATAAAAGGCAGGAACCCTAAGATCCCCATCCCCATACAGCCCCATCAAGGTGGAATCCACAATTACCTGATTGGACCGCATAAAGGAATAGCTGTAAAGCGTGGAATAAAATATGGTCTCCGCATTGAATCTTTCAAAGGGTCTGCTGGCATTTACGTCAATTTTATTGAGATCCATCCTGGAAGTAAATAGCTCCAGCGCCCGGCTTGCTGAGGTTGCAGCCTGGCTGTAGTCATATACCATCAGATGTACCCGCGAGAGTACGCCGAGTGCAGCGGCTTTGCCGGGTCTGGTCTTGGGATCATTTCTTTCGGGTAACAGCCCGACTGCCCTGCTTAGATCGCCGATAATTCTTGAATAACTCTCCCCAAGGGTGCTCCGACGGATCTGTTCATTGACATCCGCAGTTTCCTTAAGTACAATACCCGGATCATGGCTGTTCGCGCCTTCTTTTTGGTAAGGAGGGGCAAATTGGCTGACAAGCTGTAAATAGGCATAGGAGCGAAAAAAAAGGGCCGTACCCAGCAGTTCGTTATATAAATCACCCTGCTCCCCTTCATAGTCCTGCAGTACTTCCAGTGCTACATTGGCATAAAAAACCTGCTCATATAGGTTGTCCCAATCCCCGGCGTAGCCACCAAGAAAAGGATCGTCCTCCCAGGTATAGGCCGCCTGTTCCACGGGGTTTCTTAACCCCGCATATCCTTCATCCGAAATCCAAACTTCCTCTGACGAAATCAAAGGAAGGGCAGGCTGGGTGTTAAATACATCGGTATTGTCCAGCAGTGACTGTACATCCTCCAGGGTAGTCGGGACGACCAGACTTTGGTCCGGCTTTACCTCCAGAAACCCGTCACAGCCCATGATCGCCAACATAAACAAACCCCGGAAAACCCATCGCATGAACTGTTGCACTAGTTTATTTTTTTTATCCATTATTTCTTTGTTTAGTAATGAAAAGGACCCGTATTTACTGCGGGCAGGTCTGTGTCTATAAATCAAACTGAATCCCGATTGCAATGCTTTTCCGTGGTCTGAACGTACCGAAATCCGGGTCCCAGTCCGAACCGGTCGATTTCCAGATCATCCCCAGATTATTGGCATAAAGGTATACTTCCGTATTTGCCAGCACACCGGATAAACCTGGACGCCTGGGAAACCTGTAACCTAAACGGATATCCTGAAGCCGGATATGGTCAGCTTTTTCAACCAATATTGAACTGCTTCTGTAAAACTGGTCCCGGAAAGGATCCCGGCTCTCCGGCAATGAGGGCACCTGCGTGACCTGCTCATCCCCGGGCTGCTGCCACCTTAATGCGTAATCCGAATGGCCTCCCCTTGCCTGAAGAATGGACTCGTACTGAACCGAGGATCTTCTGAAGTAATAGCCGAACCGATAGGAAATATTGGCTGAAAGGCTCAGCCCTTTATAGCTGAGGGTATTTCTAAAGGATCCGAAAGTAGTCGGTCGGGCCGGGCCATGATAAACCAGTGATCCAAGCGTGGCATTATTGATGAGTTGCTGATATTGCTCTGTCCGGACACCATCCAGGTATCCGACAGGATTTCCGGTTTCCGGATCTAACCCTGCCCACGGAAGGGAATACACCCCGAAAAGTGGTCTGCCTACTATAGGAAAATAGGTGCCGCCCTGACCTGTCATTCCGTAATCTAATAGGCTTCTGACGTTCACTTCTTCTCCGTAAGCAGTGACTTCCTCCCGGAGACCGCTCAGCAACAGCACGGAGGACCAGGTAAATGCTCCCTCCAGGTTGACAGTTTCCAGTGAAAGGTCATACCCGTTGGTTTTTGTAGCTGCATTGTTGCCGGTAAAGGAGGTAATCCCACTGGAGGGCGCATAGGGTATGGCCCCGATCAGATCCAGGCCGTTTTTGGAATACAGTTCAACAGTCCCTTTGATCCTGCCCGATCTGTTCTCCCAGTCCAACGCCAGATTGGCGATCCTGATCTTTTCCCATCGCAGGTTGCCATTGGGCGGATTGACAATGACCGAATAGGGAATCTGGGTGACAGGATTGAACGTGGTGGACCTGGCTGTGGTGAATGCGGTAAGACTCCGGTCCACATTGCCATTGTAACCAAAGGAAAACCGGAGCTTCATAAACGGCATGGCCTCCCAGTTATAAAACCCCTCCTCACTGATGTTCCAGCCCAATCCTGCAGACCAAAGGGGAACTGCCTTTTGATTGGTGGCAACCCCGAACAGATTGGAAGCATCCCTGCGCGCACTCACAGTCAACAGGTACCGTGCCCTGAACCCCAGCGAGGCATTTGCGAAAAGCGAATAAAACCTGTCCCTGAGCAGAGACTGCCCATCGGTATTCGGTATCCGCTGTTCACTGAACGGATCGGTGGAAACAGAAAACAGGCCCACATAGTCCACCACCTGGCTGGTGGACAGCTCAGGGTTGTAGCCGTAATACCTTCCCGACAGCGACCTGGATTCCAGGGCTTTAATTTCAGCACCGGCAAGGGAATACAGCTCCCACCCGTTTCCGAACTCTTTTTGATAGTTCCCCTGGATTCTTCCGCTGTGGGAAAATGCCCCTGAACTGTTCCAGTTATATATTGCTCCCTGGGGAACCGCATAAGTTAACTGCCCCTCTTCGGGTGAGGTAAAGCGGTTGATCAGGTCCCTTGCAAAATAGCTGTCCTGAGAGTACAGTGTCTCCCCCTGCCCGGAATTTTCCCAATATTGGTACAGCGTGTTAACCGTTAGCCCCGGCAAAAGGGAATAATCCATGCCCAGGTTCAATCTCCAGTCATTCCCACGCGAAACGGTGGTGGCTTTACCCGCTTCTTCAAGTGGGACATAGCTCCAGTCCAGAAAGCCTTCCTCTTCCATTGCATTTTTAAAAGAGTTTCGGTAATCCCTGCTCAGTGGCAGGGGGTTGCCTTCTGTGTCAGCCAACCGGGCATAAGGATACATATAGGAATAGGTACTGAAAACCAGGTCATCAGGGGCCATATTAGCATTTTCAGCCCCCGTTTTCACCCCGTAAAAGGCAGTTTGGATCTTCAGCTTGCTGTTCAGTACAGAAAAGTCATTTTTAACTGAAAGCGTGATCCTGTCAGATGAATTACCCTGCAGTTCCTCCCGTACATCATCGTATCCCAGCGAAATACGGTACGCATGGGACTGAC
>Ga0307414_10000122_pt1 | contig 55018 bp, 43 predicted proteins | sample DK1Ometagenome_FD_203804 | JGI IMG/M metagenome (GOLD analysis project Ga0307414, IMG submission 203804) | Maize rhizosphere microbial communities from greenhouse at UC Davis, California, United States - DK15-O-3 | ecosystem: Host-associated > Plants > Roots > Rhizosphere > Soil | place: USA...
GCCTTCCCCGATGCCATCGTAGATTTCGGGGCGGTGGTGAATCGTCGGCTGGGCGAAGGTGCGCGGGCCGTGGACGACCGCCCCGCCCTTCGGATCGTCGGCACCATAATAAAGCCGGGCGATTCGGGCATGGGCGATCGCACCGGCGCACATCGCGCAGGGTTCCAGCGTCACATAAAGGTCGCAGCCGTCGAGCCGTTCGTTGCCGAGCTTTGCCGCCGCAGCGCGAATCGCGACGATTTCGGCATGCGCGGTCGGGTCGTGCGATTCGCGCGGGCGGTTGTGGCCCTCGGCGATGATCGCGCCGTCCTTGACGATCACCGCACCAACGGGCACTTCGCCCCATTCCGCGGCGATGCGGGCCAAATCGAGCGCGCGGCGCATGGGTTCGGGGAGCGGGAATGAGGCCATAAAAGCGGCCTATGCGCTTGACGAATCTCCTGCAAGCCGATAAGCGCGCGCCTTTCCCGGCTCACTCCGGTTCTGTATTCCCCGTTTTACGGGAAGTGCGCGGACGCCGACCCGAAATTTTTTGACGAGGACGAAGACCATGTCGCGCATCTGCGAACTGACCGGCAAGGGCCGCCAGGTTGGCCACAATGTGAGCCACGCCAACAACAAGACCAAGCGCACCTTCCTGCCGAACCTGCAGAATGTGACGTTGCTGTCGGACGCGCTCGGCAAGGGCGTCAAGATGCGCGTGTCGACCCACGGCCTGCGCACCGTCGAACATAATGGCGGTCTCGACAACTGGCTGCTGAAGGCCGGCGACGACAAGCTGTCGGCATCGGCGCGCAAGGTGAAGAAGGAAGTGGTGAAGAAGCTGGCCGAAAAGGCCGCTTAATCCCCTTCACATTCGAATCGCATCAAGGCGGGCCGGAAACGGCACCGCCTTTTTGCTGTGCGCGGCGCGGCGGCAGATCGACCAGTTCGAACTGCAACAACAGGCTGCGCTGCCAGACGTTGAAATTATTGTCCGAGACGAGCCACAGGAAGGTGCGCGCACCCTCGACCGAAACCGCCGCGCCTTCATAATTGTCGGCAAGGGCGCGCGGCACGCGGCCGATCGGCTGCGAATGCACCACGCCGTCCCGGCCGATGTCGGCCGGATCGAGAATCGCGATGATCGTCGTAAAGACGGGATCGAAGCCGAGCCGGCGGTGGACAAGCAACACGCGGCCGTCGGGCAGTGGCGCGGCGTCGCTGATCAAGCCCTTGCCCGCCGAATCATAGAAGAAGCGCAGCGGCGGCTGGCCCGGAACCGCCGGATCGTCAGTATATACCAACGCCTCGCGCCCCCGCGGATCGCCATCGGCATCTTCGGAGAAAATGATCGTTCGGCCGTCGGCGAGCCGTGCCATCCCCTCCGGCCCGCGATTCGCAGGCCAGCGCGGGGCGGGCAGGCGGCGGCGCGTTTCGATATGCCGAAGATCGGCGTCGAGCCGCCAGACCTGATTGAGCCCTTCGAGCGCGATCCAGCTTTTGCCGCTGGCGGGATCGACGAACATCGCCTCCATATCGGCCATCGATTTGCGGCGCGGCTGCCCCTTTGGCACCGGTATCGCGAAGATGCGGACATCGCGCACGCCCTTGGCAGGATTCAATGTCAGACGCGCGCCATAGCCATTGTCCCCGACAAGCTGAAAGCGATCGGGCCCGATCAGGGCGAGCGCGGAAAAGCCGCCGAATTTGCTGTGCGGGCTTTCGAGTTGCCAGCCGCGGACGAAGCGCATCATGCCACCATGGGACGCGGCGAGCCGCAGCGGCCGCGCCGATATGCTCTGGGTCAGATCGTCGACGGGCACGCGCTGATGCGTGCCGGCGACCGGCCCCAGCGCGAGGAAAATCAGGGCGGCGAGGAGGGGGCGGCGCATCGGCGCGGGGATAGGCCCGCCACAGGGGAGCGTGCAAGCGCGAACCGCCTTGCTGCACCCGGCACGCGAAAGCGGAAGACAGACGAAGCTGAACCCCAGCCAACAAGCATGTTCAGACTTGGGTCAAATCGAATCGGGCAAAACCGCTTTATCGATCCCCCGCCCCGCCCAAGGGCAGTCCGACGAAATAGGAGACAGACGATGAAAAAAATGACGACCCTCTCCATCGCCGCCCTGATGTCCGCAGCGACGCTGGGCCTGGCAACCCCCGCCGCGGCACAGAATGGCTATTATGACCGCGACGGCTATTCGAGCTATTACAGCGGCTATGACCGCGACGACCGCCGCTATGACCGTCGTTCGGATCGCCGCTATGACCGCAACGACCGTCGTTACGACCGTCGCAACGACCAGCGCCGTTACAATCAGCGCTATCGCGGCAACCGCTGCGACAATGGCACCGGCGGCACCGTAATCGGTGCGATCGCGGGCGGCCTGGCCGGCCATGAAATCGCTGGCCGCGGCGACCGCACGGTCGGCACGATCCTCGGCGGCGCCGTCGGCGCGATCGCCGGCCGCGCGATCGACAAGGGGAATGACGGCTGCCGTTAAGAGACAGTCCCGACCCCCAATAACTCCCCCTCTCCCCTTCACCCCGTCCGGCTTTCCGCCGGGCGGGGTTTTCTTTGCCGCCCGGCGCGCCGGTGGCGGCCCGGCGATGCGCCTTGCCATCGCGGGCAGCCAGGCCTAAGTTCCTGCCCAAGTGCACGCTCGCGGTCTTGTGGGCGCGTGAATTGAACAGGTTATAATAGCCATGCGCCAAATGGCAGCGCCTTCAGGGCGGACGCCGCGGCCCGGGCCGGCGGTGAAAGGACGAAACAGGGCGGGCGACGATCCCCGCCCGATGTTCGCAGCGCGGCCGCGTAGCTATGCCGCGATCGACCTCGGCACCAACAATTGCCGCTTGCTGATCGCGCGTCCGCAGGACGGCGAACTGGTCGTCATCGACGCATTTTCACGCATCGTCCGGCTGGGCGAAGGGTTGCACGGCAGCGGAAAGATCAGCCAGGCCGCGATGGACCGCACTGTCGCCGCGCTGGCGATCTGCGCCGACAAGCTGCGGCGACGCCATGTCACCCTGTCGCGCGCGGTCGCGACCGAGGCGTGCCGTCGCGCCGCCAATGGCGGCGAACTCGCCGCACGGGTCCGGCAGGAAACCGGGATCGTGCTCGACATCATTTCCGCCGCCGAAGAAGCGCGGCTGGCTGTATTGGGATGCCATAATCTGATGGAACCGGGTGACGGACCCGCGCTGATTTTCGATATCGGCGGCGGATCGACCGAATTAATGCATGTCGATGTGTCTAACCATGACGTCACCATCCACGACTGGATCAGCGTGCCATGGGGGGTCGTTTCGCTGACCGAACATTCCCCGCTGCCCGAAGACAGTCTGGCCGGGCGGCAGGCAAGCTATGCCCATATGCGCGAGGTGACGCGCACCGCCTTTGCCGAATTCGCGGCGCGTGCGACCCGCTTCGCTGGCCAGAAACTGCGCCTGCTCGGCACCAGCGGCACGGTCACGACGCTCGCCAGCGTCTTCCTCGACCTGCCCCGTTACGACCGGCGCGCGGTCGACGGGCTGGTCGTCCCCGCCGACGCGATGCGCGACATCAGCCGCCGCCTCGCCGATGCGAGCCTGGCCGATCGCGCCGAAATCGCGTGCATCGGGCGCGAGCGTGCCGATCTGGTCGTTGCAGGCTGCGCGATCCTCGAAAGCATTATCGACCTGTGGCCCGCAGCGCGGGTCGGGGTCGCCGATCGCGGTATCCGGGAGGGGATATTGCGGTCCTTGGCGATGCAGGGCCGCGATGTCCCCGTCACCCGCCGGGAGCATCGCAAATGAGCGGCACGAAGAGCGGCGGCGGCAGCAAGGGCGGCAGTGGCCGGGGCGGATTGCATGTCCGCGTGAAGACCGCGAAAAAGCGGAGCGTTTCGTCGACCCGCTGGCTGCAGCGCCAGTTGAACGACCCCTATGTTCGCCGCGCGCAGGCCGAAGGATATCGATCGCGCGCCGCGTACAAGCTGATCGAACTCGACGAAAAATTCGCCTTCCTGAAAAAGGCGCGCGCGGTCGTCGATCTGGGAATCACGCCGGGCGGCTGGTCGCAGGTCACGCGCAAGGTCAATCCGCGCGCGCGCGTCGTCGGGATCGACCTGCTGGCGTGCGAGCCGATCGAAGGCGTCGAGATCCTCGAGATGGATTTCATGGACGATGCCGCCCCCGATGCGCTGATCGAGGCGCTGGGCAGCGCGCCCGATCTGGTGATTTCGGACATGGCAGCAAACACTGTCGGCCACCCGCAGACCGACCATTTGCGCACGATCGGGCTCGCCGAGACCGCCGCCGATTTCGCGATCCAGACGCTGGTACCCGGCGGCGCCTTTATCGCCAAAGTGTTCGCGGGCGGCGCCGATCGCGAATTATTAACCATGCTTAAACATAACTTTACTACGGTGAAGCACGCCAAACCGCCCGCGAGCCGCAAAGGATCGCCCGAGCTATATGTCATCGCGCAGGGCTTTAAGGGGCGCCGCAGGACGGAAGAGGCCGAAGAGGAATAATCATCGTCCGGGGGGCCCCGGTCGAAGGGGGAGGACAGGAATGAGGGATATCAAGCGGAGATCGGTCGCCTCGATAACATTGGCGGCGCTGATGCTGGCATCGTGCGGCAGCGAAGGTCAAAATATCAGCACCGCTCCGGTCACCGTCACCCCGACCCCCACGCCGACATCGGGATGCGGCCTGCCCGAGCGCAAGGCCTTTGCCAAAGCGGTGATCGACGAATGGTATCTCTTCCCCAATGACGTCGCGAGCGGGGTCAATCCGGCCAGCCACGCGACCGTCGACGACTATATCGATGCGCTGGTCGCCCCCGCACGCGCACTCGGCAAGGATCGCTATTTCACCTATCGAACCTCGATCGCCGAGGAACAAGCCTTTTACGCGAGCGGATCGAGTGCAGGTTTTGGCATGCTGATGGCCTATGACGCCGCCGCGCAGCAGATCGTCATCACCGAAGCCTATGAAGGCGCGCCGGCGCTGACGGCGGGCATCGACCGCGGAACGCGGATATCGGCAATCGGTACCAACAGCGGCAATATACGCACCATCGGGGCGATCGTCGCGGCCGAAGGTCTGGGCGGCGTCAGCAATGCACTGGGTCCGAGCGATCCCGGCGTCACCCGCATATTGCGGATCAGCGATGCTGCGGGAACGCGCGACGTCACCGTCGCCAAGGCCAATTACGCCCTCGATCCGATTTCCGATCGTTATGGCGCAAAGATCATCAGCGAGGGCGGCCGCAATTACGGCTATCTGAATCTGCGCAGCTTCATCTCGTCAGCCGATTCGCAGCTCCGCACCGCCTTTGCCAATTTCCGCGCCCAAGGCGTCACCGACGTCGTCATCGATTTCCGCTATAATGGCGGCGGGCTGGTTTCGACCGCCGAATTGATGGGCGATCTGCTGGGGCGGAATCGCAGCACATCCGAAATTTTTTCGCGGACCAATTTCCGGCCGTCGAAATCGGTCGAGAATGAGGAGCGCTTTTTCACCGCTGAACCCGAATCGATCGCGCCGACACGCATCGCGTTCATCGGCACCGATTCCACCGCTTCGGCGAGCGAGCTCGTGATCAATTCGATGCTGCCCTATCTGGGCACCAACATGACGCTGGTCGGCGGCAACACCTATGGCAAGCCGGTCGGCCAGATCGGGCTCGACAAGGCGGCATGCGACGAGCGCATACGCGTCGTCGCCTTTGCCACCGCCAACGCCAATGGCCAGGCCGATTATTATTCCGGGCTTGCATCCCGGATTACGAATAGCTGCGCGGCAAGCGACGATTTGACGATGCCGCTGGGCGACCCGCGCGAGGCGTCGGTGCGTGCCGCGATCGATTTTCTTGCAGGCCGCGCCTGCACGACGCGAATCGGCGCGGCGACGATTGGCGCGACGGCGAGCCGCGGTGCCACGGGCGCGCCCGTCGCGCCGGACATGCTGATGTCCGGACGACCGAGCGCCGCGCAGCGCGAGCTGCCGGGCTTGTTCTGAATTTCATTCCGAACGAGCGGGAATCGCGAACAGACTTCCAGCGGCAGCGCGCACGCGGGCCGGAAACGGGAAGCCCGCGTTCCGGCCTTTGCGCGCGTCACTCTCTAAAAATAGGGATAGTTCAGGCCATAATAGCCATAGACGCTGCGCCCATATTCATCGGTATAATCGGGCGCCTTGTCGGTGCCATACCGCGGCGCATCAACGAGCTGTTCCTTGGCGATATTGACGACATAGCCGCCCTTTTCGGGATCATAGTTCAGCATGTCCCAAGGAAGCGGGTATTGGTCGCTGCCCAGTCCGAATAGTCCGCCGAACTCCAGCACCGCATATTCGCTTTTGCCCGATTTCTTGTCGATCATGACATTGGCTATCGACCCAAGCTTTTCGCCTTCAGTGTTGTAGACCCGGGTCCCTTCGACCTTGTCCGAAGCGATAAGATGATGTGCTTCCGGTCTTTGGAGTGTGTCGGCCATGATGGTCTCTCCTTGATTCATTGATGTTGCGCGAACGGCCGACGGGGTTGGACCTGTCGGCCTTCCCTCCCCATTCCCTATCAACCGGGAGCAAGCCGGTATGTTCCGCCATTGGCCGCAAATCGCCCACGCTCTTTCGCAGGCGCGCCATCCTCCTCAGATCGACGGAAGCGTCTGCCGCGCAAAGCCCCACCCTTTGAGTTCGGTGCTGGCGGCGCGTTCGAGCAGCTCGTCGCTGTCCTCGATCGTCCACTGGCCGGCTTTGGCGACATCGGCGAGCGCATCCCAGCCGATCGGGACCGCGACCGGCGCCTGTTCGCGCGCTCGCGCCGAATAGGGCAGGATCGCGGTGCTGCCGCGCTGGTTGCGGAGATAGTCGATGAAGATCTTGCCCTTGCGTTTTGCTTTGCTCATCGTCGCGACGAAACGGTCGGGCTCGGCGAGGCTCAGCGCCTCGGCAAAGCGTTTCGAGAAATCCTTGTGCGCGTCCCAGCTGTGCCCCGGATCGAGCGGGACGACCACATGCACGCCCTTGCCGCCCGACAGCATGGCGAAGCTGACGAGGCCGATGTCGGCGAGCTGGCGGCGGATGTCGAACGCGGCTTTTTTGACATCGCCGAAATCGAGCCCCTCGTCGGGGTCGAGGTCGAACACCATGCGGTCGGGCTTTTCAAGCGCGTCCACATGGCTGCCCCAGCCGTGGAATTCGATCGTCCCCATCTGGACGCACGCGAGCAGGCCGTCGGCGTCCTCGACATAGAGATAATCCTCATGCCCGCCGTCCTTTTCCTTGATGGGCACGTGGAGGACATGGTCGCCGAAGCTGCCCGAATCATGTTTCTGGAAGAAGCATTTCTTGCCGCGCCCCTGCGGACAGCGGACGAGGCTGATCGGGCGGCGCGCCGTATGCGGGAGCATGATGGGGGCGATCGCGGCGTAATAGTCGGCGAGGTCGCCCTTCGTCGCCTTGGCCTCGGGGAAGATCACGCGGTCGCGGCTGCTGATCGTCACGTCGCTTGTCGGCGCGGGGACGGGCTGTTTCTTTTCGGGGGTCACGTCCTTGGCCTCCTTGTCCTGGCGCAGCCCGAGAAAGCTCGCGTGGCGCACCGATCCGCCAGCGGTGAATTCGGCGAAGGCGATTTCGGCGACGAGGTCGGGCTTCAGCCAGTGCACCTTGCGTGCCGATGCGGCATCGACGTCTAGCGGGGCGGTCTTGCGTTCCAGTTTCGCAAATGTCTTCGCGAGGTCGGCCATGGTGTCGGTATCGAAGCCGGTGCCGACATTGCCTTTGTAGACGAGCTTATCGCCCTCGCGCTGCGCGAGGAGCAAAGAGGCGAAGGGGCGGGCCTTGGTCGCTGACGGGTTCCAGCCGACGAGGATGAATTCCTGACGACGGGTGCATTTGACCTTCACCCAACTTTTCGAGCGGCGGCCCGAATAAGCGGCGTCGGCGCGTTTCGAGATGATGCCTTCCTGCCCGGCGTTGCACATGGCGGCATAGAGTTTTTCGCCTGCGCCGATGACATGGTCGGCGACCGCGATCGGCGCCTTAGCATCGCGGAGCAGCGCTTCGAGGCGTTCCTTGCGTTCGAGATTGCCGAGCTTGGCGAGCGATTTGCCGTCCGCTTCGAGGAGGTCGAAGGCGAAGAAATGGAGCGTGGTTTCCTCATCCTGCGCACCATGTCCGCGTTTGAGCACCGCTTGAAGCGACGAGAAGTCGGGGTTGCCGTCCTTGCCGTAGGCGATAATCTCGCCATCGATCAGGCAGGACGGCAGATCGAGCGCGGCGATATGGCGGACGAGCGGCGCGAATTTGTCGGTCCAGTCGAGGCCATTGCGCGTGTAGACGCGGACGTCCGATCCCGCGGCGGCGATTTCGGCGCGGTAGCCGTCATATTTGATCTCGTGGAACCAGCCGTTGCCGCCGGGAACGGCGTCGACGAGCGTCGCGAGCTGGAGCGGGCGGAATTTGGGCAGCTTGCCTTTTGCGGCCGGCTTGGCGATTTTTTTGTTGTGCGCAGCGGCATCGGCCATCTTTTTCGTGAAGGCGGCGCCCTTCGCGCCTTTCAGTGACTGTTCGCCGCCCTCATCGCCCGCGATTTCGGACATGGTGCGGCCGGTCAGGACGCTGGTGAGCTGGCGCCCCACCAGATCGTCAGTGCCTCCGGCAAAGGCATCGTCGATCTTGCGCAGCAGCCAATTCTCGCGCTTCTCGCCCGGGCGCGGCTTCATGCGGACGAGCAGCCATTCGCCCTTCATCCGCTCGCCATCGAGCGTGAAATGGAGATGGCCCTTGTCGATATCTTTCGCGCTCTTGCCTTCGATCGGCGCCCATGTGCCGCGGTCCCACAACATCACGGTGCCGCCGCCATATTCGCCCTTGGGGATGCCGCCTTCGAAATCGGCGTAGCTCATCGGATGGTCTTCGGTCCGGACCGCGAGGCGCTTGTCGGCGGGATCGGCGCTCGGGCCTTTGGTCACCGCCCAGCTTTTGAGCACGCCGTCGACTTCGAGCCGGAAGTCATAATGCAGCCGCGTCGCATCATGTTTCTGGACGATGAAGCGGTTGCCCGCGCCCTTCTCCACCTTGCCCGCGGGCTCGGGGGTTAGCGCGAAGTCGCGCTTGGCGTTATATTGCGCGAGCGGGTCGGCGCGCCTGGCCATGTCAGGCGCGCTTGCGTGCCGGGGGCTTTTTGGCGGGAGCCCTCTTTGCCGCCGCCGCCGCCTTCGCAGGCGGGGTCTTCTTACCGTCGACCGAGGCCTTGAGCGCGGCCATCAGGTCGATGACGTTCGAGCCGCGGCCGGTGCTGGCGGGCTCTTCGACATCTTCCAACACGCGCTTGCCCTTGGCTTTCGCCTTCTTGGCGATCACGCGCTTCAGCGCATCGATATAATGGTTGTGATAGTCGCTCGCGTCGAACTCTCCGCTCTTCTTGGCGATCAGCGTTTCGGCGAGATCGAGCAGGTCGGTGTCGGGTTTCGCATTGCCCACGTCGCGGAAATAATTGGCCGCCTTGTTCACCTCATCGGCATAGCGCAGCACTTCGAGGACAAGCCCGCGTCCGCACGGGCGCAGCGCGACAAGCTGTTCCTGACCGCGCAACGAAAGCTGGCCAAGCCCGACCTTCTTCGTGCGCCTGAGCGCCTCGCGCAGCACGACATAGGCCTCTTCGGCAAGCTCGTCGGCGGGGACGACATAATAGGGTTTGGTGTAATAGAGGACGTCGATCGCGTCGGTGTCGACGAACTGGACGAGTTCGAGCGTGCGCTTGCTCTCGAGCTTGACCGCCTCGATTTCCTCGTCGTCGAGCAGGACATAATTGCCCTTCGACAGTTCGAAGCCTTTGACGATGTCGTCATGGTCGATCGCGCCAATGCCGGGCACGATTTTTTCATATTTGACCGGCTTGCCGCTCGGTTCGTGGATCTGGCGAAAGCTGACCGCGGCGCCCGATTTGGTCGCCGAATAGATTTCGACCGGGATCGACACCAGCGCGAGCCGGATCTGACCTTTCCAATAGGCGCGTGCCGCCATCAAAAATCCTTTCCTGTCCGAAGGCCAAAGAGCCGGAAATCCTAGACCACGGAGCCCTCGGCATCACGCTGGGGCGACGCGCCCGCTTCCTTCTTGATAAAACTGATCTTGCCCTGCGGCTCGAGGATGGCCCAGGCGACGCTCGACAATCGGCCGATTCCCGCGAGCCGCATCTCCGACAATATCTCGTCGCGGGTCAGCCGGTCGCGCCGCAGCGCCGAGGTGACAATCTCTCCGTCGCGCACGATCACCCGCGCCGCGCCGTCGAGCAGGTCCTTGGCGCGTGGAAACAGATAGACGGTCCAGCTGAGAACCAGCGCCCAGAAAGCGAAAGTGCAGATCGCAAGCATCGCCCCGGTCAGGCTGAAGTCATTGTGCGTCACACCCTGTTGAATCAGATCGCCCATCACCACGAGCAGGACGAGTTCGAACGGCGTCATCTGGCCAAGCTCGCGCTTTCCGAGCAGCCGGATCAGCAGATAGAGCATGGCGAACATCACCGAGGCGCGCATCACGATATTCATCAGGGCAACACCTTGATCCGGAGCGGTTGCCGTCCGACGAGCCGCTTGCCGTCATAGAGCGAAATTTCGCCTTGGGTTCCGGCGAACAGCGGCGGATTGATTTGACCATCGACCTTGATCCGCAAGGCCTGTCCCGCCTCCAGCGGCCCGTAAGCGAAACGATAACTCCCCTCCTCGAACCTCTCTTCGCCCGCGGCGGGGATCATCGTATTGACCGTCATGTCGCGCCAGAGATCGGCGCTGATCGCAACCGTGGCGTCGCTGAGGGCGGCGACGGACGATATCTCGATTTCGGTTTCGAAAAACTCGCCGTTGCGGATGACGAGGGGGGTTTTGACCGTGAGGGTAGCGCGCCCGAAATCGGCGACCGTCTTCGGGCTCGGCTGCCCGCCCGTGAAACCGGCGAAGGCGCACGCCAATATCGCGCCCAGAAGGAGAATCGATACCGGGCTGGCGTGGCGATTCCAGAGGCTGTTTCCGGCCGGTTGTTCCGATATCCCGTCGGGCGCTGTCATGTTCAACCTCCCTCAACGCGCTCGCCCAACAGAGGCTCAGGACTCCGAAATCGTCTCATCCTCGATCGCGGCGATAATCATGCGGTCCCAGATCGCCCCGTCACCCACCGCCAGCATCCGGCCGCTGGGTTCGCGAAGCGTTTTCAAGGCGGCGAGCGCCGCACCGGCATATTCGGGCCAGAGAGCATCGACTGCAGCGGCCGCAGATTCCAGATCGCCCTCGGCATTTTTGCTGAGAGCATGACCGGCGAGCGCCCGCGCCACCCGTTCGACCGGCGATGTGACGGCGCGGTCGAACTCACTTGTCATGGAAGTCACTGGCCATCAGCCAAGCTTTCGGGCGGCGGACGCACCGAGGATGAGGAACAGCACCACCAGCGCGAGGCCGATGAAGAAAAGGATTTTGGCGATGCCCGCTGCCGCTCCGGCGACGCCGCCGAAACCGAGGACAGCGGCGACCAACGCGATGACCGCAAAAATAAGCGCCCATTTGAACATATTCATTCTCCTGTTCGCCGTGCCGCGCCGGACAAGCGTCAGCCTCGCGCGAATCGCGCGGCGAACGCTCACTTGTCGGAACCGGAAGGTCCGGCCGGACGTCCGGCGACGACACGGCAATCGGTTGCACATGGGTGCGGCAGACTGAAAATCTCCGCGTGGCCCGTGCATCCATTCAACGTCGGTGCCGGATGAAAGTTCCCGCGTGCGGCGACCGCCGGTTCGTGGGGAGGCGATCCCCGCACCCCCAAATCTCAGGATAGGGATTGCTCACCTGCGAGCGTGTCACGGAACCGGGCGAGCCTTTCCACGGCTTCGCCAAGGATCGCCGGGTCCTTTGCGAAACAGAGGCGGACGATGTGCTTTGGCCCTTCGCCATCGAACAGCGCCGAGACGGGAATGGACGCCACCCCGGCCTCGCGCACCGCGCGTTCGCTGAACTGGCGGTCGTCAATTCCGATTCCCGAAGCAGCCAGATCGATGCACAGAAACCAGGTCGCGGCGCCCGGCAGGGCGACAAATCCGGCGCGTTCAAGATCCGCCGCGAGCCGGGTGCGCGATGTCGCCCATCGTTCGTTCCGGGAAGCAAACCAGCTGTCGGGCCGGTCCAGCCCCTCGGCGACCGCCCATTGCAAGGCGGGCGGCGTGGTGAAGGTCAGGAACTGATGCGCCCGGCCGAGCGCGGCGGCCGTGTCGGGGGCCGCGCACAGCCAGCCGACCTTCCACCCGGTCAGCCCGAAAATCTTGCCGGCGGAGCCGATCTTCACCGCCCGGTCCTCCATGCCGGGGAAGGACAGGAGCGAGCGGTGCGGAACGGCGTCGAAGCGCACATCCTCCCATACCTCGTCGCAAATGGCGATCAGGTCGTGCCGAACGCATGCCGCGGCGATCATCGCAAGCTCGTCCGCGCTGGCCACCTTGCCGGCCGGGTTGAGCGGGTCGTTGAACATCAGAAGGCGCGTGCGCGGCGTGATCGCCCCCACGAGCGCCGAGGCGTCGTAGCGCCACTGCGGGGGCGCGAGAGGGACCGAGACCGGAACGCCGCCAGCGCGCAATATCATCGGGGCATAGGCATCATAGGCCGGCTGGAACAGGATCACCTCGTCGCCCGGCCGGACAAGCGCCAGCAGCGCCGCGGCGAGCGCTTCGGTGGCGCCCGACGTCACGATCACCTGATCGCGCACAAGCGGAAGCCCCTGCCGCCGCCGGTAAAAGTCGCAAATGGCGTCGCGTAGTTCGGGCAGGCCGAACGCCGGGGGATATTGGTTCGACCTTTCGGCGAGCGCCTGTGCCGCCGCCTCGATCATTTCGGGACGCGCCGGCTCGTCGGGAAAACCCTGCCCGAGATTGATCGCACCATGCGCGATCGCCAATCGGGACATATGTTCGAAGATGGTGGGTTCCATCGCGGCGTAAAGGGGATGTATCCGGCTCATCCCTCCACCCTATCGCATCCCTGCGAGCCCGCCAACGCTGGCCCCTGAAACGCGCGGCCTAAAAGCCCGGAAACGACGGCACCGGATCGAACATCAGCGCCAGTAGGCCATAGCCGCTCGCGACGAGCAGGAGCGCACCGGCAGCCGTGACGATCAGTTCGGCGCGCAGTCGGCGCACCAGCCAGGCCCCGATCGGCGCGCCGATGACACCGCCGATCAGCAAACCCACCGCGACAACGCCGAAGGTCTGCCAGCCCAAGGCGCCGATGAAGCCCGCCGCGATGGTGACCGTGACGAAAAACTCGGCCGCATTGACCGTCCCGATGACACGCCGGGGCTCGCCCCCCTGCGCGAGCAGATTAGCGGTGACGACCGGCCCCCATCCCCCGCCGCCCGATCCGTCGAGAACACCGCCCACAAGACCGAGAGTGCCGACGAATTTCAGGTCGCGATAGGCCTGCGGTCGCCGCGCGCCGCGCCAGAGAAGATAGATGCCCACCGCGCCGAGATAGGTCAGCACCACGGGCCGGGCGACGGCGTCGGTCAAATTGGCGAGGATGAACACACCGATCGCGCCCCCGACGATGCCGGGAATGACAAGGCGGCGAAACAACCGCCAGTCCACATTGCGTTGCAGCGCATGGCTGACCCCCGACACCCCGCTGGTAAAGCTTTCCGCCGCGTGGATCGCCGCCGACGCCGATGCCGGCGGCAACCCGAGCAGGAGGAGCAAGGCCGTCCCGACGACGCCGAAGGCCATGCCCAGCGCGCTATCGATCAACTGGGCCGTGAAGCCGATGAGGATAAAGGGAAGCAGGGTCCAGAGCGAAAGTTCGGCCCAGGGAATCATTGTGCCTTCTCCGCCGGGCGCACCCGCGTCTTCTTTCGGTGCGTCAGGAGGAAGACCGCCGGAAAACAGAGTGCGATCAACGACAGCGCACCGGCGAACACGGGCTCGGCTCCTGCCAGCCACGGCAGAACGGCAGCCCAGATCGAAACCGCAAGCAGCGTCAGCAACGCCTGTTCCTGTTCGATGTCAGCGCCGAGCGTCAGCGGCATCCCGCGCGCATCGGCACGCAACTGTTCGAGGTGATTTGCGACGAGACTATGCCTCTCGACGCGATTCGAGGGGGCGAGCGAGGTAAATAGCGACGCCATCCCGGCTCCGATCAGCCGCACGCCGACCGCCCGTGCGAACAGGCGCCGTTCGCGCACGCGATCGCTGACCGCGCGCAGACGCAGGCGCCCGCCGAAAACCAGATCGATCAGCGCATCGCCTGTCACGGCCTTGATCGGCCGATCCCGGGTTTCGCGGCTTGCTTCGATCCAGTCGAAGATCGCGTTGGGAACATCGATTCCGCAGGCGCGCTCCAGTCCCTGGAAGCCCGGCGCCGAATTGGCTTCGCAGATGCGGTAGCCATCCTCGTCGAACAAGATATCGATTCCGGCGATCTCCAGCCCCAGCGCGTCGGCGGCGCGGGCAGCCAGTTCGGCCATTTCTCCGGTGGGCGTATGCGCAACACCGACACCGCCCAGCGACACATTGGATTTGAAATGCCCCGGCGGCGCGCGGCGCTCCATCGCCGCGACCACGCGCCCGCCGATCACAAGTACCCGCACATCCCGTCCATGACTGGATCGCACATAATGCTGAAACAGGAAGTCGGCTTTGGCTTCCGCGCTTTCGAGCAGGCCGGCCAGATCCTCGAACTGATTGCGGTCCTCGCACTTGAGCACCCCGGTGCCGCGCGTCCCGCGCAGCGTTTTCACGATCACCGGAAAGCCAAGCTCTTCCTCGATGATGTCGGCGTCGATCGGGAATTTTCCCAGCATCGTTGCGGGAATAGCGAGGCCGGCACGCGCCAGCCGCTGCATCGTATGGAGTTTGTCGGCGACGAGGTCGATCGTCTCCGGACCATTGATCAGACGGACGCCGCGGCGCTCGAAATGGCGGAGAACCGCGAGGGTGAAATAGTCCGTCTCCGCACCCGTGCGGCACAAAATATAGTCCGGGCGCTCCAGCGAATGACCTTCATAATGGACTGCCCATTCCTCGAGCGGCGCCGCGACGATGTCGAAATTATGCGGATTGAGGATGAGAAGCTCGAGGCCGCGCTCGGCCGCCGCTTCCTGAAAGCGCAGGATTTCGGGTACTTCGGGCAATGCCGGATCGAGGTCTCGATGGAAGAATATCCAGCCGCGCAAGGTAAATCTCCGTCAACAGGGGGCTCTATTGCATCCGGGAACGTGCGGGTCGAGCCATCGTTCAACGGATCGGGACAGTTGGATGTATCGACTGGATGTATCGACGAGGTGCATCGGCCGGGTCATGCGTCGCGCTTTCCCATGAAAGAAAGCGCCCTGCCGTGAGCGTATTGGAGGCGCCGGGCGCGATCCACAAATGCAAAAGGGCCGCGCTAGCGGCCCCATCACAAGTCTCTCAACTATTTTGAAAAACTGGAGCGGGCGAAGGGATTCGAACCCTCGACCCCAACCTTGGCAAGGTTGTGCTCTACCCCTGAGCTACGCCCGCTCTGGCGGCTGAAACCGGGCGGTTCCAGCGGGTGAGGCGGGCCATTAGCATCGGGTTTTTGACTCGGCAACCCCCCTCGGTCATTTCGATGCAATTTAAGTCGAAGGGTTGGCATATTGAACGCAAATCCCACATAGACGGGACGAGAGTTTTTTCCGGCTGACGCCGAAACGGCACCGTCCGGGCGCAGACAATGAGCAAGGAGCATCACCCCGTGGCCACTTTGGGTCTGAACCCCGCCGAGAAGGAAGCCGTCGAAGCTTTCCGCCGCGACGTCGTCGATCCGTCGATGACCAGCCTCGTCATCCTCGATTTCTGGGCCGAATGGTGCGGGCCGTGCAAGCAGCTGGGCCCGGTGCTGGAAAAAGTCGCCGAAGATTATGCCGACAAGGGCGTCAAGCTGGTCAAGGTCGATGTCGATGCGAATCGCTTCATCGCCGGCCAGTTTCAGGTCCAGTCGATCCCGACCGTCTATGCGATCTTTCAGGGCCAGCCGGTCGCCAATCTGACCAACGCGCGCACCGAAAGCCAGCTGAAGACCATCCTCGACCAGCTGCTCGCCCAATTGCCGATCGAAAGCGAAGCGACCGCCCGCGCGGTCGAGATCGCGCCGCTCATCGAAATGGGCGAAAATATACTCGCCGAAGGCGACGGGCCGCGCGCCGCGAGTGTCTTTGCCCAAATCCTCGACATCGCGCCCGACAATGCGTCTGCACATGGCGGCCTGATTCGCGCGATGCTGCTCGCGGGCGATATCGAAAGCGCGCAGGCCGCGCTGGATGCCGTTCCGACCGAAATCGCTCAGGATCCCGCAATTGCGCAGGCGAAGAGCGCACTCGCGCTGGCCGCCGATGCCCCCGATGCGGGCGAGCTTGCCGGTTTCGAAGCCGCAGTCGCTGCCAACCCCGACGATCATCAGGCACGGTTCGATCTTGCTAGCGCGCAGATCGGGGCGGGCCAGCGCGATGCCGCCGCCGACAATCTGCTCCATATCGTCGCCACCGACCGCGAATGGCAGGAGGATGCCGCGCGCGCCAAATTGCTGTCGCTGTTCGAGGCAGTCGGGCTGGAAGATCCATGGGTCGCGGCGCAGCGCCGCCGCCTGTCGCTGATCCTGTTCGGCTGATGCCCGAAGCCGCGCCTTTGACCATCCAGCGGATCGCGATTTTTCCGCTGCCCGGCGCGGTGCTGTTTCCCGGCCTTCACCTGCCGCTGCATATTTTCGAGCCGCGTTATTCGGCGATGGTGCAGGAGGTGCTGGCACGCGACCGGCAGATCGGGATGATCCAGCCGCGCCAGATTCCCGGCGAAGAGAATCGCGAGCCGCCCGCGCTCTATGACATTGGCTGCGTCGGCCGCATCATCGATGTCGAGGCGCTGGACGAGGGGCGCTTCAACCTTGTGCTGGAAGGCGTGGCGCGTTTTCGCGTCCGCCGGGAACTCGATGTCACGACACCGTTCCGGCAGGTGGAGGCCGAGATCGAGATCGAAGCCGAAGAGGCCGCCGTGCTGTCGAGCATCGAGCGCGCAAGCCTGGAACGTGAAGCGAAACGCTTTGCCGCGCGTCAGGGCTATGTCGTCGACTGGGAATCGGTCGGTCAGCTCGATGACGCGACTTTGGTGAACGGCATCGCGCAGGTCGCGCCTTTCGACGCAGCAGCCAAGCAGGCGTTGCTGGAGGCGACCCCGATCGACGCCCGCGCCGAACTGGTCGTCCAGATGATGCAGTTTTTCGGGCGCTTCGACAGCGACGACGGACGCGTCACGCTGCAGTAGATTTTCAAATCGACGCTAGATTTCGGTCCCGGCCAGCAAGCGTGGCAAGTCGCCTGCTTCGCCCCGCGCTTCGTCCATGAAGAAACGCTTGAGCATGGGAAGCCGCTGGACCGCGCCCAGCCCCGCACGGCGGACCGCCGACGCGGACCGTCCCGGAATGCCGAACAGACGCGTCAGGCCGTCGGTCGCGAGGCTGACCATCATATTGTCGAGCCCGCGCCAGCGCTGATAGCGCGCGAGCAGCGCCGCATCGCCGAGATCGAGCCCCAGTCGCGCGCCCTCGACGAGCACTTCGGCGAGCGCCGCAACGTCGCGAAGGCCTAGGTTCAGCCCCTGCCCCGCAATCGGATGGATGCCATGCGCGGCATCGCCGACCAGCACGATCCGGTCGGCGACGATCGACGCGCTGTGGTGGAAGCCGAGCGGATAGGTCATGCGCGGCGCGACGAGTTCCATCGCGCCGAGCGTGCCGCCCGCGCGCTTTTGAAGTTCGGCAATGAAGCCGCGGTCGCCCAGCTTGGCGAAACCCGGCCCGTCCTTTTCATCGACCGTCCAGACGAAGGCCGAGCGATGCCGGCCTTGCGGATCGTCGACGAGCGGCAGCAGCGCGAAGGGGCCTGAGGCGAAGAAAATCTCATGCGCGACGTTGGCATGCGGCTTTTCATGCGCCACCGCCCCGATCATCGCATGATGATGGTAGGACCAGCTGGCAATGCTGAACCCCGCCGCGTCGCGGGTCGGCGAGCGGCGCCCTTCGGCGACGATCAGCAGCGGCGCCGCAAGCTTTGTGCCGTCAGCGAGAGTCAAAGTGACGCCATGGGCGTCGACATCGCGCGCGGTGACAGATGCGGGCATGTGCAGGCGCACCAGCGGCGCATCGGCCAGCCCGGCGGCGAGCGCGAGGCGAAGCTGGCGATTCTCGATCATCGTGCCGAGCGGGGCGTCGCCTTCACCCGTGACGAAATCCAGTTCGCCGCCGCGTCCCTGTCCGGGCACGCCGTCGCCGACCTTGATCGCGCGGATCGGGCAGCCATGGCCGGCGAGGCGATCGGTGACCCCCAGCACTTCGAACATCTGCCAGGTCGCGCTGGCGATCGCCGAAGCGCGGCCGTCGAAGCCGGGCGCGATCGTCGTGACCGGATCGGCGGGATCGACGATCTGTGACGACAGGCCGTGGTGGGCGAGAGCAAGGGCGAGCGCCTGGCCGACGAGGCCGCCGCCCGAGATCAGGACATCGCTGCGCAGCGTTTCATTCATGCCGCTGCCCTAGCTTGCCGCGCGGCGCTTGGAAAGCGGTCAGGCGCACATCCGCCACCTCTCGATGGCCCGCGCTTGACGCCGACTCCGCCCCATGTGCATACCGCCGTGGTACATCGACAGGGACCGTTCAGAGCATGGCAAGCCGCAAGGCCATTACCGCAAAGGCCGATTGGCGCAGTGTCTTCCGCCAGAGCATCGCGCGATCGCTGGTGATCGCTGCGGCGGTGGCGCTCGGCGCTTTCACCCTGTTCCTCGCGATCGCGCTTTTGACCTATGACGGCACCGATGCCGCAATCCATACCGCCGCCGGAGGCAATCCCGCGAACTGGATGGGCACCGCGGGGGCATGGTTCGCCGATCTACTGCTGTTCGTCGGCGGCGGCGCGATCGTCCTTCTGCTGCCCTTGCTCGGCCTCCTCGCCTGGCGGCTGTGGACCGCGGCGCCGCAGCCCTATTGGAAACGCCAGCTGACCCTTGTCTTCATCGCGATCCTGCTCGTTGGTCTGGGCGCGCAGCTTTGGGCGCCCGACAGCAATGCGCCGCTGCCCGCGGGATGGGGCGGGATCATCGCGCTGATCGTCGGCACCGCAATTACCCCCTGGTTCGAACTTGCCGGTGATCCTGCCGCGGCGCTGGTCCGTTTCGGGGCGATCCTCCTGCTCTTCGGCGTCGGTCTGTGGCTCGGCTATCGCGCTCTCCGGCTCGAAAAGGGCTGGGCCTCGCGCTTTACGCTGCCTGCGGCCGAGGGAGGCCGCATCGTCGAGCCCGCGAGATCCGTCGAACCCGAAGCGAGCGCCAAGGCCCCGACTTTGGTCGAGCGCGTGGTCACACCGCGCCCGCGCGCCGAACCGACCGACCGCGCGCCGCCCGAGATCGCCGACCCCGCCGAGCGCACCGCGCCGTCGAAGCCCAAGGCGAAGCCGCAAACCGAGTTGTTCACCAATTATCAGCTGCCATCGATCGACCTGCTCGCGCCGCCGCCGCCGGGCCCGACCGGACAGATCGACAAGGCGGGGCTCGAACGCAACGCGCGGCTGCTCGAATCGGTGCTCGAGGATTTTCAGGTCAAGGGCGTCGTCACGGCGGTCCGCCCCGGCCCCGTCGTCACCATGTACGAGCTCGAGCCGGCCCCCGGTACCAAGGCGAGCCGCGTGTCGAACCTTGCCGACGATATTGCGCGCAACATGTCGGCGCTGTCCGCGCGTATCGCACCGATCCCGGGGCGCACCGTGATCGGCATCGAACTGCCCAACGCAAATCGCGAGTCGGTGGTGTTGCACGAGATTATCGGCAGCGCCCTGTTTCAGGACCAAACCGGCGCGCTGCCGATCATCCTCGGCAAGAATATCAGCGGCGACCCGATGATCGCCGACCTCGCGCCGATGCCCCACCTGCTGATCGCCGGTACGACGGGTTCGGGTAAGTCGGTCGGTTTGAACGCGATGATCCTGTCGCTTCTCTATCGGCTGGGCCCCGATCAGGTGAAGATGATCATGATCGATCCCAAGATGCTGGAACTCAGCGTCTATGACGATATTCCGCACTTGCTCGCCCCTGTTGTTACCGAACCCAAAAAGGCGATCCGCGCCCTCAAATGGGCGGTCGAGCAGATGGAAGATCGCTACCGGATGATGTCGTCGCTGTCGGTGCGCAACCTTGCCAGCTATAATGACAAGGTCCGCGGCGCGCTCGCCAAGGGCAAGTCGCTCGGCCGCCGCGTCCAGACCGGCTATGATCCCGACACCGGCCAGCCGGTCTATGAGGAAGAGACGCTCGATTATGCGCCGCTGCCGCAGATTGTGGTGGTGGTCGACGAACTCGCCGATTTGATGATGACCGCGGGCAAGGAAGTCGAATTCCTGATCCAGCGGCTGGCGCAAAAGGCTCGGGCGGCGGGCATCCACCTGATCCTTGCGACCCAGCGCCCCTCGGTCGACGTCATCACCGGCGTGATCAAGGCGAACCTGCCGACGCGCATCAGCTTCAACGTCACGTCGAAGATCGACAGCCGCACCATTTTGGGCGAGGCCGGTGCCGAGCAGCTGCTCGGCAAGGGTGACATGCTCTATGTGCCCGGCGGCAAGCAGATCACCCGTATCCACGGTCCGTTTGTGTCGGACGACGAGGTCCGCGCGGTCGCCGATCACTGGAAGGGTCAGGGACGGCCCGACTATATCGAGAGCGTCACCGAGGACCCCGAGGACGGCGGCTTCGCGATGGAAGGCGCCCCGGCGGGCGGCGACAGCGCCGAGGACCGCATGTATGCCAAGGCCTGTCAGATCGTCGTCGAAAGCCAGAAGGCCTCGACCAGCTGGCTGCAACGACAGCTTCGCATCGGTTACAACAGCGCGGCGCGACTGATCGAGCGGATGGAAGAGGAAGGGCTGGTCAGCACGCCCAACCATGTCGGCCGCCGCGACGTTCTGACCGACCAATATGGCCAGCAACGCTGAGGAACCTTTAGCGGTCCCGCGACTTGAACAGCATCTAACGAAGGGTTCAGCGCGGGTTCAAAGCCCGGCTGCGATAGACCGGTCACCTATTCCAGAGATGAGAGTGCGATGATCTTCAAGACGAACATGACAAGCCTTGCCGCCTGGACGCTTGCGCCGATCGCGGTTGCGGGCCTTGCAATTGGCGCCCCCGCGATTGCGCAGTCGTCGAACACGCTTACCGCCGTGCAGTCACACCTCAAATCGACCAGTTCGATGACCGCCGATTTCGTCCAGACCGACCGCAACGGCCAGCGCCTTTCGGGCAAGCTGACCCTCAAGCGGCCGGGCAAGATTCGCTTTCAATATGAAAAGGGCGTGCCGCTGTTGATCGTCGGCGACGGCAGTTCGCTGACGATGATCGATTATGAGGTCAAGCAGGTGCAGCGCTGGCCAGTGAAGAATTCCCCGCTCGGCGCGCTGCTCGATCCCGACCGCGACCTGACGAAATATGCCAAGGTCCTGCCGACCGGCAGGAACGAGGTGCTGAGCATCGAGGTCAAGGATCCCAAGCGTCCCGAATATGGCACGATCACGATGGTGTTCGTCCGCGACGGTTCGGCGCCCGCAGGCTTGCGCCTGCGCGGCTGGGTTGCGCTCGATTCGCAAAACAACCGGACGCGAATCGACCTCACCAATCAGAAATTCAACGTGCCGGTCGCCGATTCGGCCTTCCGCTGGACCGACCCCCGCCCGAACAAACGCGGCCGGGTGGGCTGAGGAAAGGCACGCAACCAATACGGATTCATACGGCGTCGCATCCGTCCCACGGATTCGGCGCCGCTTTTCCGTTCAACCGACGTCCGACATCGACGAACTGCAAAAATGACGCCGGGGCGTCAAATTTCGTTCAGCTTGGCGACAGGGAAGCAGCGGTATTTCTGTATTCGAAGACGCCAACACGGCAGCCGGATTTGGGTTTCCCCCTGTTGCCCCACCCGGTCGCCTGGTGTCTTCTTTCAAGAGCGTGACGAACGCTGACCTTGAACCCCCGTTCCACCGCCCCTGGAACGGGGGTTTATGATTCGCGGCGTTGCTTTCCGTCGCTGACGCGGCAGGCGGCACCAGCCCGCAATCGCATTGCGCCACGCCTCGGGCACCGATAGAGCCGCTGCATGACTCGCACCAGCATCGCTTCGTGGAACATCAACAGCGTCCGCGCCCGCATCGGCATCGTCGAAAAATTCCTCCGCGAAGAAGCTCCCGACGTCCTGTGCCTTCAGGAAACCAAGGTCGAGTGCGGCCTGTTCCCGAAGGATATGTTCCAGAAGCTCGGTTACGAGCATATCGTCACCAACGGCCAGCGCATGCACCATGGCGTCGCGATCGTCAGCAAGGTGCCGCTGACGGACGTGCGCAAATATGACTGGCAGGCGAATGGCGAGGCGCGCCATATCGGGGTGACATTGCCGTCGGGCGTGCGGCTCGACAATGTCTATATTCCCGCCGGCGGCGATATTCCCGATCGCGAACTCAACCCCAAATTCGGGCAGAAGCTCGATTTCTTTGGCCGCATGATCGAATGGTCGGGCGCGCTGACGGATGCGACCGTGCTGACCGGCGATTTCAACGTCGCCCCGCTGGAATGCGATGTGTGGAGTCACAAGGCGCTGCTCGACGTCGTCAGCCACACGCCCATAGAGGTCGAAACGCTGGCCCGATTGCAGGCGGCGTCAAAGTGGGTCGATCTTGGCCGCCATTTCGTCGCCCCGCCGACGCCGCTCTATACCTGGTGGAGCTATCGCGCGAAGGATTGGGAGGCATCAAACCGCGGCCGCCGGCTCGACCATATGTGGGCGACCCCCGATCTGCTCGATCGCGCCTCGACGCACCGCATCGTCCAGCCGGCGCGCAGTTGGGAACGCCCCTCGGATCATATCCCGCTGGTGACGGAGTTCGCCTTTTGACGAATTCCGGCGCCCGTCAGGCCGCCCGCGCCATCGACGCGCTGCGCCGTGGCTGGCCGTTTCGTGTGGCCAGCGCGGCCGGTGCCATCGACCTGCTGGCGATCGAAAGCGCGCGCGACGAGGCGCTGGTCGAATTCGCCAGCCGCGACGTCCTGCTCTCCGGCGAACGCGCTGTCACACTCAAGCTGACCAATCAGCGCGCGGCCGCGGCACCGGGTCCGGTCCGGCTGGCTGACGCCGCCGATACGGTCGCAGCCGCGCTCGCGATCGCCGATCCGGCGCTTGACCTTGCCAATCCGCTGAAAGGCCCGTTTCGTACCGTTGCAACCGGCAGCGAAGCCGCTGCCACCGCCGCGATGACGATGGCGCGCCACGCGGGGCTGCTCCCCGCCTTTTTCGTGCGCGAAGCACGTGGCGACACCGAAACCATGTGCACCGTCGACGATGTAGCGGCGCTGCTAAATCCGGCGCGGCTCGAGGTTGCGGCGCGCGCGCGCCTGCCCGTCGAAGCCAGCGAGAGCGCCGAAATCATCGCTTTCCGCTCGCCCGAAGAGGCGTCGGACCATGTCGCGCTGGTGATCGGCAAGCGCGACGGAAATCCCCCCGTCGTGCGGCTTCACAGCGAGTGTCTGACCGGCGACGTGCTCGGCAGCCTCAAATGCGACTGCGGGCCGCAACTCCACGCCGCGCTTCACGCGATGGCCGACGCGCCGTGGGGGGTGCTGCTGTACCTGAGGCAGGAAGGACGCGGCATCGGGCTGGTCAACAAGCTGCGCGCCTATGCGCTGCAGGATCAGGGCTATGACACCGTCGATGCCAATCTGCGGCTGGGCTTTCCGGTCGAGGCGCGCGATTTCGCGATTGCCGGACGGATGCTGGAGTTGCTGAACATCCCGCGCATCCGGCTGATGACCAACAATCCCGAAAAGGTCGCGCGTCTGGAGAAGGAAGGCGTCGAGGTCGTCGAGCGGCTACCGCTCGCGCTGCCGACGAATCCGTATAACGAGCAATATCTCGCGACGAAGCGCGACAGGACCGGTCACCAGCTCTGACCAAATCCTCCCCCTCGATGGGGGAGGTAGCGAGACTTGGGGGGAGGGGGTGAGGTGGCAGGCATGAGCCAGCCCGCGACCTCATCCCCACCCAACCCTCCCCCATCAAGGGGGAGGGCTATTCGTTTAGTGCACGAACCGCGCGACCACGTCGCGGTAGCTGCGGCTGACCTTCACCTGTGCGCCGGACCCCAGCACGAGGAAACATTCGCCGTTGGTGTGTGGCTTGACCTGCTTCACTTGGCTCAGGTTGACGATCGTCGAGCGATGGACGCGCTGGAAGTTGCGCGGGTCGAGCCGCTTTTCCAAATCCTTCATCGTTTCCCGCAGGATCAGGCTGTTGTCGGCGGTATAGATGCACATATAATCGCCAGCGGCGTCGATCCGTTCGATGCTGTCGACATCGACGCGGAAAATCTGGCCGCGATCCTTGATGTTGATCATCTTTTCATAGCGATCGGCGGCGTGCGCGTCGGGTTGAACCTCTGCATCATAATCGTCGGCGGCTTCGGGGGCGACTTCGGCGAGCACCGTCTTCAACCGTTCAACCTCGGCCGCGCCGCGCTTTTCGGCGAGCCGCTGGCGGACGCGGTCGAGCGCGTCGGCAAGCCGTTCGGGCTCGACCGGCTTGACCAGATAATCGACCGCCTGCGCCTCGAACGCACGGATCGCATGGTCCGAATAGGCGGTGACAAAGACGACAAGCGGCGGCTCGACCTCCATCAGCCCCTGAATCACCGAAAAGCCGTCGAACCCCGGCATCTGGATGTCGAGGAAAACAAGGTCAGGTTTGTGGGTCTTGATCTTTCTGATGGCCTCCCGGCCATTCAGGGCGGTGTCGACGATCTCGACATCGCTATGCGCTTCGAGCCGCAGTTGCAGGCCCTGGGTCGCCAATTTTTCGTCATCCACCAGGATGGTTCTAATTGTCATGTGGCTTCGGTTCCAATTCTTGCTTGCCCGCCCTCTGGTTGAAACGGAAATTCGACAATCACTGTGAATCCGCCCTCAACGCCCGAATGCGTTTCGAACCTCTGCTGGTCGCCAAAAGCCTGCGCCAGCCGGTCCCTGATATTGGCTAAACCCACACCGGTCGATTCCGTTGCAAGGCCCGTGGTGGGGTCGGCGCGGTCGGCTGGCAATCCCGACCCGGTGTCGGACACGGTGATCCGGACATTTTGACCGGCAAGCTGTGCGGAGATGGTGATATCGGCGCCATCCTCCTGCGGCGTCACCGCATATTTGATGGCATTTTCAATCAGCGGCTGAAGCAGGAGAGAGGGCAGACGCGCGCGCGCCACCGCCGGATCGATGATGAAATGGGGACGCAAACGATCCTCGAAACGCATTTTTTCGATATCGAGATAAAGCTTCAGCGTTTCGATTTCCTGCGCCAGCGTCACCTGCGCGGTCGGTTCGTTGGCGAGCGTGTAGCGGAGGAAGGCCGAAAGGCGCGACAGCATCGCATTGGCAGGCTCGGTCTGCTTCAGCAGCACCAGCGTCGAAATGCTGTTGAGCGTGTTGAAGAGGAAATGGGGGTTGAGCTGGTAGCGCAGCATAGCGAGTTGCGCCGACGCAGCCTGCGCCTCCAGCCGGAGGACGCGGTCATTCTGTTCCTCAAGCTGGAGGAAATAATTGATCGCGAAATAGAGCGCCGACCAGGCGCCGAGCGAGGTCGCGTCGATATAGATGGCGCCGAGAAGCAGGCTGGTAAACCCCGCTTCGCTTGCCGGATTCTGAATCTGCGCGACCCAGGCGTCGATGAACGCCCACAGCGCGGTCGCAAGGCCCGCAAGACCCAGGCTGACACTCCACATCAGGATCGGGCGGCGGTTGATCAGCGCGCGGTAGCAGACCGACAGAATCAGCGTCAGCGAGAAGCCGGTGATAGCCGAAATCACCTGCGGGATCAGAAAGGTGAAGGACTGGCCGTTGGCGAGCCCCGACACCCCGCGCAGACCGAGCCAGGCGAGCCAGCCCAATATCTGCAGGTTCCAGAAGGCGCGTATCTTGTCGCCGAAAAACGGCCCGGGCGAAGATAATCCGAATAGCGGCATGGAAGCGCGATGGGTTCCGGGGGTCAGCGACAGAAGGGGTGGCCGGTCATTCGGCGGCGATCGATGCCGCTTCGGCCCGCACGCGCGCCTGCCCGAGCGGCTGGAGTTCGGCGCGATGTTTCCACACCAGTTCCCCATAGCCCAACGCACGTCCGTCGTGCGCGGTAATCGTCACCGGACCGATCGGTTGTTCGTCATGAACGTCGACCAGCACGGGGGTCGACGGAACGCCGGCGCCCCATTTTTCGCCCCATTGGCGCAGCGCGATCATCGCGGGGAGCAGTTCGACGCCCTTTTGGGTCAGCTGATATTGCACCTTGCGCCGATCCTCGGCCATGACCTCTCGCGCCATGATGCCATGGTCGACGAGACGCGACAGGCGGTTCGACAGGATGTTGCGCGCGATATTGAGCTCCTGCTGGAACTCCTCGAAATGATGGACGCCGTTGAAGGCCGCGCGAAGGATCATGAACGACCATCGTTCGCCCATCGCCTCAAGGGCAAGCGGCAGGGCACAGTGCCCCGAATGTAGATCGCTCAGCGGTTCGCGTAATTTTCCCATTGGCCAAGCCCTAACGTAAAATCCCAATTCGCGCCAAAAAAATATAGAGCCTCCGTTGCTTTTCGCAACTCATGGAAGTAAATTTCATTTCGCAACCTTTTGGTTGCGCAAAAACAGGATAATACCATGTTCAAACGCATTTTTTCTCCCCTTCCCTCTTTGGCGGGCGCGGCGCTGATCGGCGCGCTGGCGATTGCACCGGCGACAGCGTCGGGCGGCGCCTTTTACAGCGCAGAACTCGCCAAGGCGGCGCCCGCGAGCCGCTTCGTCGCACGCGACGTCATATGGCTCTGCGAAGGCACCGCCTGTTCGGCGGCGCGCGGCACCAGCCGCCCGGCGATCATGTGCGCAGCACTGGTCAAGAAAATGGGACCGGTGACCGGATTCGTCGTGAACGGCAAGGCGTTGGCGGCCGACGAACTGGCGCGCTGCAACGGCGAAGGCTGACACCCCTTGAAGGCGCCACGCTCTCAGCGGGCGCGGCGCCTTCACCATCGGCCGCGACGACCCGCGACCGATGCTTTCAATCGACTTTATCAATGTTGCGAAGCCTGTCGGGGACCGCGCAAGCAAATTTCGCATTGCAATTGCCCCCGCATGGGCGACATTGGCAGCGATGCTGCGTCAATATGAACTTGTCGAGCGCGTGCGCGCTTATGATCCCGACGTCGATGAGGCGTTGCTGAACCGCGCCTATGTTTTCACCGTCCAGAAACATGGCAGCCAGAAACGCGCCTCGGGCGATCCCTATTTCAGCCATCCGGTCGAAGTTGCAGGGATTTTGACCGACCTTCACCTGGACGCCGAAACGATCGTCACCGCGCTGCTCCACGATACGCTGGAAGACACGCTAACCACCCCCGAAGAGATTGAGCGACTGTTCGGTGCCGATGTCGGCCGACTCGTCGACGGCGTGACCAAGCTCAGCAAGATCGAGGCGCAGACCGAAAATGAACGCGCCGCCGAAAATCTGCGCAAATTCCTGCTCGCCATGTCGGACGATATCCGCGTGCTGCTGGTCAAGCTCGCCGACCGGCTGCACAATATGCGCACGCTCCACTTCATCCAGAGCCCCGAAAAGCGCCGGCGCATCGCCAAGGAGACGATGGATATCTATGCCCCGCTCGCGGAGCGGATCGGCATGTATGAATATATGCGCGAGATGCAGTTGCTCGCCTTTCGCGAGCTGGAGCCCGAGGCCTATGCGACGATCACGGGCCGCCTCGCCAAGCTGACCGCCGGCGGCAAGGACAAGGTCGCGAACATCAGCCGCGAGTTCAAGGAATTGCTCGCGAAGAACGGCATCGAGGCCGAAGTGTCGGGGCGCGAGAAGCATCCTTATTCGATCTGGCGCAAGATGCAGGAGCGCCACGTCAGTTTCGAACAGGTCACCGACATCATCGCGTTCCGTATCGTCACCCCGACCGACGCCGACTGCTATGCCGCACTGGGACTGATCCATCGCAAGTGGAAAATGGTCCCCGGCCGTTTCAAGGATTATATCTCGACCCCCAAGCGCAACGGTTACAAGTCGCTCCACACGACGATCATGCACCAGCAGAATATGCGGATCGAAATCCAGATCCGCAGCATGGGAATGCACCAGCAATCCGAATTCGGCTTCGCCGCGCATTGGGCATATAAACAGGGTGGCGCCGAGCCCGACGGCCAGGCGGGGTGGATTCGCGACCTGCTCGAAATCCTCGAACAAACGCATGACCCCGAAGAATTCCTCGAGAACACGCGCATCGCGATGTACCAGGATCGCATCTTCGCCTTTACGCCGAAGGGCAGTTTGCACCAGCTTCCCAAAGGCGCGACGCCGATCGACTTTGCCTATGCCGTCCACACAGGGCTGGGCGACCGCACCGTCGGCGCGAAAGTCAACGGGCGGCTGGTGCCGCTGCGCACCCAGCTCGTCAACGGCGACACGGTCGAGATATTGGTGTCGGACAAGCAGACCCCGCAGCCGGCATGGCTCGGCTTCGCGGTCACCGGCAAGGCCCGCGCCGCGATCCGGCGCCACGTCCGGTCGAAGGAAAAGGTCGAGCTCGCGGCGCTCGGGCGCAAGATGTATGACGAAATCATCGCGCGCCTGCCGAACAAGATTGGCGACAAGGCGCGCGCGGCGGCGCGCGAACGGCTCAAGCTCGATGACGATACCGCGCTCTATGTCGCGATCGGCCGCCGCCAGCTCAGCGACAATGCGCTACTCGAAGCCCTCGTCCCCGGCATTACCGCCGAGATGAAGACCAAGCCCGGCAAGCTCAGCCAGGGCGCCGCGGTGTCGATCGCCGGGCTGACACCGGGTGTTGCCTATCAGCTCGCCGACTGCTGCCACCCCGTGCCCGGCGACCGCATCGTCGGGCTGGCGCGCGAGGGTGAAGGCATTGTCGTGCATGTCATCGACTGCCCCAGCCTCGCCGACGGAATCGACGCCGACTGGATCGACCTCAGATGGCAGGAGGATAGCGAGGGCGGCAATGCGCGGCTGTGCATCGTCATCCTCAACGAACCCGGAACGCTCGCCGAGATGTCGGGGATCCTCGCCGCCAATATGGCGAATATCACCAATTTGCGCCTGTCGAACCGCGAGGGCGGTTTTCACACCTATGACGTCGTCGTCGAAGTGCGCGACGTCCACCATATGATGCGCATATTGTCGGCGCTGCGCGCGTCGGACATGGTGGTGCAGGCCGAGCGGCTTTAGCCGGCTTCTGAATCCCGTCCGTATCGAGCGAAGTCGAGACACTCCGAAGGCATGCACCGCCGATGGGCATCCCGACTTCGCTCGATGCGGACGGGATGAGGTGTCAGCCGGCGTATTTGAGCGGCGGACGCCATCCGGCCTGATCGACCTCGTCGCGAACCTTATAAACCTGCCCGCGGCTGTTGAGGAACAGCTTCTCCATTTCCGGCCGGGTGAAGGGACGTGAGCCCAAACGCCCGAACACCGCCATCTGCCCCCCAGTTTCATCGACCGCGCGATCGCGGTCGAGCCCCTTGGACAGCGCGAGCGCCGGTGACGGGGTTTTCGCCCACGCAATCAATTCGGGCGTGGGTTTCGGCGAGAAGCCATAGAGACCCGGATTGTTCGGGCTGGTCAGCTGGATCACCTTGATGCCCGCGCGCCCGTCAGCAACATAGGCGAAGAGCGAGGCGTTGGTCGACGCAACGATCACATCCTCGGCATCTTGCAGCGCGCCGCCAAAGGTCAGCCCCGGCCAGACGACCGGCGCGGCGGGTTTAGTGACATCGACAAGCACAAGCCCGTCGGCCTTTGCCGCGACGTACATATAGGTGCGCGCGAGATAGATTTTGCGCGCGTTGGCAAGCCGGACCGTTCCCTCAGGCACGGCAACCGGCTCGGCAAGTCTGGTGACGTCGAACAGCTTCACGCCTTCGGCATCGGTGACCCACAGATAGCGGAACTGCACCGCGCTCGCGCGAGCGTCGGTCAGCGGCAGCTGCGCCGTCACCCTGGGCTGGAGCGGCGCCGACAGGTCGACGACGACCAGCCCGGCATCGGTGGTGATATAGGCAAAATCGCCCGCCAGCGTCACATGCCGCGCGCCCGCCAGCACATTGTCCGGGTTCCACGTCAGCGCGCGGCTGAACTTGTTGTTGCGGAATTCGGCGTCCGCGAGCGTATCGACATCGACGAGAATCAGCCCCTCGACGCTGTCGGTGATGACGGCATAGCGATAGAGCGGATGGAACGCCTGTTCGTGGTTCTCGGGGAAGTTCTTGCGGATGCTGTCGTTGCGCGCGACGCTGATCGGCTGGGTCGTCGAAATTGCCATGCAGGTCGCATTTTTCGTCTTCACATGCGTGCTGTGCCCGAGCGGCGAGAAAGGTGCGCGGATGATGCGTTCGGAGAAGCCCTTGTTGCCGATCGACGCGACGTCATAGACGCGGAAACCGCCCTTGCCCTCGGCAACGAACATATATTCGCCGCGCTGTTGCAGGCAGTTCACCCGGCCGCTGGTGCCCTGAACGATATTGGCAAATTCCTCGAGCGCATGGGTTTCGCCCGAACCCTTTTTGTCGAAGGTCTTGCCACGCACCCAATTCTTCAGCTCGCGGCCGTTCTGATTGACGTGCAGGTCGTAATAATCGGGATAGGCATATTTCTGCAAATAACTGCCGATCACCGCCTGCGGCTCGTCCCATTCGGTAACACGGGTAGCCTGAAAGCCGCCTTCCATCCCCGACCAGACGTTCAATCCGGTGAAATTGACGAAATTCGTGCCGAGCAGAAGCAGCTGCGACATGATCGCATTATTATCGTCGGCCGCCGACAAATGGCAGTCGCTGCACTGTTTGGTTTCCTGTTTCCGCACCGTGTGCGGGAAGTGCGGCGCGAAGGCCTGGCTCGAGAAGCCCGCCGACGAGATCGGCGGTTGCTGAATATAGATGCGTTCGCGGTTGATGTTGGTCGATGACAAGATCAGCGCCGAGGTCGACCGGACCGGGGTGATGATGCCGCGCACCTCACCGCCGGGACCGGGTTCGCCGGGCTTGGTCAGCTGGTGCCGGCCGAGCTGGAACATCTCGTCGCGCGCCACCTGCGGGTTGTACGTCGCGAAGTTACGCGTCTCCTCCCCCTCGAAATGGTGCATCTTGGTCTTCCAGTTCGCCTCGATCGGCAAATGGCAGCCACCGCAACTCGTCGTCCACGACAGATGGCAGGTGAAGCAGGTCATCTTGTCTTCGCCGTGCGCGCGATCCTCCTTCGCAACGCCGGGTCCCCATGCGAACTGGCCGTCGTCGGAACCCGAACGCGCCATCAGCTTGGCACGCGCCGCCTTGGCGTTGAAATGCGGCCCCGGGGTCACAGCCTGTTTGACAAGGCTGACCTGCCATTCGAGCTTCGGATCGACAATCGAGCGCTGGATCAGGCCGATCACCTCGGCATTGTCGTTATATTGGAATTCGAAGCGACGGCGCCCGTCGGGGTTGCGGAGCAGCGCAAGGTTGGTGCCCTGCGGCCGCGCCGCGACGTTCGAAGTCAGCAAATTGGGCAGCGCGTCGGCGGTGCCGTGGCAATCCTTGCAGCTTATTTCGACCGCATTGGCGACCTCGCCCTGAATATAGCCATTGCCATGGCTATCCTGCGCGAAGTGGCAGTCGGCGCATTGCATCCCCTTTTCGGCATGAATATCCATCATATGGACGGTCTTGCCGGGGTTGATGCCGGGCGGAACGAACTTGCCTTCGACCCCCGGCTTGCCGGGATCGGCGCTCATCAGACAGAGATCGCGCTCCTTGGGATCGGTGTAGTGGCTGCAGCTCTTGCGCCACTTCTCGGGATCTTTCGGGTCGATGATATGGGCAGTGTCGGTGCCATAGGTGGACATATTGCCGTCCGCATCGAGCAGATTGCCGTTGCGGTCGCGCTTGAAGATGCCGCGGAAGTTCCAGCCATGACCGTGATAGTCGGCGAACTGGGTGTCCTTGTTGCTGTCGTTGACGTCGTAGACGTCACGCAGAAACTCGACATCGGCCCATAGCCCGCGCGGCGCCGCAGCCTCGGGGTTGCGTTCAAGAACCTTGTGGACCTCGGCGGCGGTTGGGTAGCGCTGCTGCTTATATTTCTTCTGATATTCCTCGTCGCTCATCCCCGGCGGGCGCGGCGCGGTGTTGTCCGGCCCCGGCCACATTTGCGGCGCGTCCGATTCATAATCCCACATCGTGTAGCCGAGGTAGGAGTTCAGGAAGATATTCGGCTGGTGCATGTGGCAGGTCATGCACTGCGCGGTCGGGATCGCGCGGGTGAAGGTGTGGCTGATCGGATGGCCTGCCTCGCGGCGCGGCTGCTTGGGCTGCTGCTGCGGCCCTGCAGCGGCTGCGGCCGGGTCGATCAGCGATCCATGGCCACCACCGCTGCCATGGCCGTCTTCCGGAGCTTTGTGCGAGGCGTCGGCATGCTCGCCGCCATGGCTATCGCCGGCGGGCTTCCATTTCTTTTCGGCGATCGTCGGGTCGACCGTCGCGGTTTCGCCGTCACGGCCGAACTTGGAATAGGTCAGGCTGTGGCGCGGTTCGCGGTCATTGGCATAGATCACATGGCAGCCCGCGCAGCCCGAATGGCGGAAATCGCCCGGCTGGTCGTTGGTGCCCATGAACCACATCAGCGGATCGTTGAGGCGGGTCTTGTGGATGTTGAGCACCGGGATCGCGACGCGCAGCCCGGTGCCGGGGCCACGGTTCGATTGTTTGAGGTCGGGGCGTCCGGGTTCCTCGAGCCGCTGGATGCTGCCCGTCGGGTTCGGCAGGCCGATTTCGGGGAATTGGGTGTTGATGTTGCGCCCGCCGCGCTCGAACACGCGGAAAACGTCGCCCGGCGGCATCACGCTCCAGCGCGGGAGCGGGTACATGCGCGCCAGCGCCCCGCGCTTCTTTTCCTCGTCGGTCAATATCTTGTCCGACGGGAAGCTCGGCTTGCACGCTTCCTTATACTCCTCGGCCGTCAACCGCGACGAGGGTGACAGGATGCACGCCGCGTCGCCGGTGCGCGTATAAGCCTCACCAAACACGTAATTTTTATAGGGCACAATGCCATTGTTATAGGCCGCTCCGCCCCACAGCATCGCCGAGGTCGACATCAAGGACCGCTCGGTCGCCTCGATGACCTCCATATGGCACGCCCCGCACGCCTCGCGCGCGACACGATAATCGCTGGGGTTGATGAAGCGGATGAACTCCGGCGATTCCTTGTTGAGCAGCGTATAGCTGCGCTCGGGATTCGCCGAACTGTCGTGCCACGCGCCGGGCAAGGTCGGCTGCGGATGCGCGAGCTTCATCACCGCCTTGTTGGTCGGATGCTGATAGCCAAGGCTGGGGGTCCCGCGCTGCGCCGCATCGCCGCCGTGGCAATCGGTGCAGCCGAGGCGCACCGCTGGCGTCGCGTGCATCGACGGCTGATCGGTGCGTGTGTGGCAGCTGTAGCAGCCCTCCGATTTCGCCGAAACGTCGGCCTCGGTCTGCTCGCGCGGGGCCGGGGGCGTGAAGCGATATTCGATCTTGAGCGGCTTTTCCTCCTCGGCCGCGCGGCCGACGCTGGCGCCAAAAGCAGCGCACAGCGTCATGAAGGCGAGCAGGGCGAAGAGTTTGCGCATCATATCCTAGAAACTCAAAATCATATTGGCGAGGATCGAGACATAGGCGTCCTCGCGGTTCTTGTTCTCGAACAGATCCTGAAACCCGTCACCGGGCAACAGCACCGCAGCGCTGAGGCGGCCGACGATATTCTGCGTCGCCTTGGGCCGCCAGATTGCCGCCGCCGAGAGGTCAAAGCCGATATCCTTGGGGATCGACCCTTCCATGCGCAGCGCCTGCAAGGTCGCGGTATTTTCGAACCAGAGATGGTTGAAATTGGTGCTGATGCGAAACTGCGGCGACAGGTCGAAATCGGCGCCGGCGCCGAGGAAAATGGTGCCGGGATTGTTGAAATTCGACTGCCCCTCTTCCTTCGACGAGCGCAGCGAGTTCAATATGCCGTTGCGGCCACTGATCGAAATAACGCGTCCGCCGCCCGCAAAGGGGATGGTCTGGCGGATCCAGTAGCTGGTGTCGGCGCCGCCGAAGATCGGGTTTTCGAAGATCGCATCAAAACCGCCTTCGGTCCTGTTATAGGGATCGCTGTCGCCGGTCGCATAGAGCCCCGACAGACGGAAGCGCATCCAGTCATAGTCGTAGCTGAGTTCGACCGCGCCGAAGCCCGCACGAATTTCGGCGGGCTTGCTGGTGAAGAAGCTGTTCCGGTCTTCGCCCAGTGCGGCATAGAAGCTGGCAGTGAGGTTGATCCGCCCGATCCGCCCGTCGGCGCTATAACCCAGATAGACGACATCATATTCGCGCCCGCGCAGATCGCCGATCAGCGCCGGGCGCACCGGGAAGCCATTATGGTCGATCTGGATGTCGTTCTTTTCGCGGTTCATATTATAGGTCGCGCTGACCTGGCTGGTCAGCCCGACGAACGGGAAATCCTGGCGATAAAGATTGGCCGTCAGGACGAAATCGTCGCGCGGCGTCTGGGTAATATCGTTGAGTCCGCTGTTAGTGTCCTTTTCCAGCCGCCAGAAGGCCGCGAGATTATATTGGAAGCGGTTGTTGTCGCGATTGCCGAACAGGCGGATGCCAAGCTGACTGTCATTGAACAGAAAGCCGCGGAAATCGCTCTGGAACGGCTGGATGCCGAGGCGGATCGAATAAAAGTCGTAGCGATCCGAGGTGTTGCCCAGATGCTTGTCGACGAACAATTCCTGCACGCCAAGGAAACTATCGTAACGATGGCTCGGCTCCGACGGGCGCACGTCGAGAACGCGCCGTTCGGGCACGTCGACATAATTGGCCTGATAGGCGAGCGTCAGCCGATATTCGACATCGGGCGGCTTGAACGCGGTCGATCCCTTGATCAGCGCGACGCCGCCAATGAAGGTCTGCGCCAGCACGAAGCTGCGGTTCTTTCCGAAGACATCGAGGCTGCCCGGACGTTCGGTGGTCTGGACGCCGACAGGAATCGGAAAAGTGCGCGGTTCGAACACGGTGTCGGACACCGCATTCGCGATGAAGAACCAGTCGTCGCCTTTGATCGGCAGCCATTTGACCTTGGAGGGGTCGATCGGACGGTCACCCTTCAGCGTATTCTGATGATAGGGATCGAACCAGCGTTCCTTGACCACTCCCAGCGTCTCGATCAGCCGCCAGCGGTCGGGAATCGGAAGCTGGTCCTGTATCCCCGGAAAGGCTTGCGGCGGCGGCGGGCGAAGCGCGCCGACATTATCCTGCGTCAGCTGATCGGGTAGATCGGGCGTATATCCGGGACGGCGGCGGCCTTCGATGATGTCGGTGATCAGGCCGTCGTCCACCATTTCCTTCCAGTCGACCGGAGGGGGTGGCGGGGTCAGTTCTTCGGGAGGCAGTTCGGCCGGGGCCGTGGCGGACGGCTCCGGCGACGGCGCGACAACGTCCGCGGGCGCGCCCTGCGCCGCGAGGCTCGCGATGATCGGCCAAAGACTGCCCCCCGCCATCATCGCCTACAGCCCCTCACAGACATTTTGCTGCTGCGTATCGAGGAACGGCGCGAAGGGGCAGCTGATATAGCGCAGCCGCACTTTCTTGTTATCGGCAAGCGTCACGACGACATTGTCGGAGCGCATCGCCAATGGCGCATTGCCAATCCCGCCGACACGCGCGCCAGCATTATGGGCGCCGAGAAAGCTGATCATGTCATCCTGATCGATGCCGTCGCCCGACACCCCGATCGCGCCGACGAGCGTGCTGCCGCGATAGATGGGAACCGACCCCGGGAAGATCTGGATACCGTTCTGCAGCCGGTTCTGTCCCGGTGCGACGTCGGGAAGCGTGGTGCAGCGTTGCGGCGTATCGGTCACGCTCGCGCCCGAAACAAACCCCAGATGCGCGCCGACATTGCCGATGATCAGCGCCGATTGCAGCCCGGTCGAAAAGGGGTTGAACTGCGCGATCGGGCGCGACAGCGGACCGTGCGGACGCCCGACCTCTCCGTCGGGGAAATAGGGGCGCGACAGATTGCCGTTCGCGCGGTCGGGGAAGGCGATCGTGCCGGTGAGCGCCGCCGGATTGGCGAGGAAGCTGCGCGTCGCGGTAACGAACTGGCGGATGTCGGCGCTGGCGTTGGCGCCCAGCTCCGCTCCCGCCTGCGCGTTCGAGAAAAAGGCCGCAGTGCGCGCCTTTTGCAAACTGACATCGGTGCCGAAAATCGGTGCGTCGGGCGAACGCACGATGCCGAGCGCGACGCCATGCGTGTCGACGATGCTGATCGTCACCTGCGCGCGGCTGTCGAGCGGACGGCGGATTTGCGCGCGCGCGCGGCTCATCACCGTAAAGGCTTCCTCCAGCACCGCGCGGGCTTCGGCCTGCGTCAACGGCGCGCTGACGCTCGCGCCGTCGGTCCCGGCGCGGATCGGATAGCGGTTCGTGCCGCTGCCGTCGGTCAGGACAAAGGCGTCGCGGTTCGAGAATTCGGCGGGTGTCGAGGCACGGATTCCCGAGGCTTCGGTGCCATAGGTCGCCCCGGCGGTAATCACGGCATTGGCGTAGCCGATGACCGCGACCAGATTGCCCGCGACCCCGTTGAGGCTGGCGAAGCTCGGATTGCCCGTTGCCATCAATCCGGTCGACTTCGCATCCGAGAAACGCAGAGTGGTGCCGTCAACCGCAATGAGGTCGGCGACGATTGTCGACGGCGCCGCAAACCCTTGCGTACCTGCAAGGGCGATAAATTCTTCCGGGTCGTTGTCCGTGTCGAGGACATTGGGATCGCTGCCGTAGACGCCGTCGCCCATCACACCGATGCCGCCGACGAGCACGCCATTTTTATAAAGCGGCAACCCGCCCGGATCGGCCGCGAGGCCGAGCGGCGAGCGTTTGGGGCCGATGAGCGCCGCGCCGCCGCCCGCGCCGAAACGGCTGGCGAGATCGCTGCACGGTAGCTGGCTGAACTGCACCCCGAACAGCGGTCCGCTTTCGAGCCCGGCGGTCGTCGGGGCGGGCGGGAAATGCTCCTGCACGATCATGCTCGCAGTACGGGTCGAGAAGGCGTTGCCGCCGCTTGAAAGATACGCCCCCGTCACCGCCTTCGCGATTGCGCCGCCCTCGGCAGGGAAGGTCACATTTTGCGCGTCGATGCTGACGCCGTTGGGCGCGGGCGCGGTCGTCGCGGTTGGGCGCGCGCCGGTCATGCGGAAGACGCCGAGTACATTGCCGACGCGGTCGGTCACCGCAATCACCGACGGCAAATTGCGCGCCTGCGCTTCAGCAATCGCTTGCGCGAGCACGCGCTCGACATCGCTACTGCTCAGCGCTTCGGCAGCGGGCGGCGTATAGAGCCCGCCGGTCGGCGTCGGAGTGGGGGTCGGTGTGGGGGTCGGCGTCGGGGCGCTTCCGCCGCCACCGCCGCCGCATGACGACAGCAACAGTGCGCCTATCGCTGGAAAGGCCACCGAACGGAAAAGGCGGGTCTTGTTTCGCATCGTCTATCGCAGCGCCCGGATTGCACGCACCGCGCTGCCGAGCGAGGCCTGGAAATCGGCGGGCTTATACGCGTTGGGGTCCTTGACCGCGGCATAGGCGCGGTCGATGTCGCTGCGGATGCCCGCGGCCGCGCCAATCGTGATGCGACCCGACGACACCATCGCGTTGAGCAAGGTATCGACCCCCATCACCGCCTGCTGCGAACCCGAATAGTCGGTGAAGCGGTCGCTGATCGCCTTTGCCGCGATCGCATCGACCATCGCAAAAGTATCGGTGCCCGAAAAGCCGCGCGAGGCGAAGCTGCTCTTGAGCGCCGCGACCGTCTGTGACAGCTGCGATGCAGCATTGACCGCGCTCGCCCGGTCGGTCGCCATCGCCTTATGAAAAGCCATCGTGCGCGCCGCAAGCTGGTCGGCGAGCGCCGGCGAGGCGAGACGTGCCGCGGCGGCGAGCATGATCAGATTTTCGTCGTTATAGGGCGGCATGCCCTCGGGAATGGACCGGCCGGGATTGTCCATGCTCGTCTTCACCGGCTTGGCCTGATCGAAAATCCGGCGATGGCAGCTGTGGCAATCGAGGAAGTAGAATTCAGGGAACATCCCCTCGGTCCCGCGCTTCGACTGGAAAAGGGCGAGGCTGCGCTCGATCGCCGTCGCCTGACCGACCGCCCACATCTGGACATGATCGGTGCGCCCGGTCGGCGAGCCGAACTTGCGCCAGCCATAATCGGCATCTTCCTGATGATGCGCCTGAAGCGAAGAGAAGAGATCGAGTTCGAAAGCGATGCGCGGATGCCCCGCCGCCATGATGCGATGGGTCACGAACTGGCCGTCGGCGGCCGAACCGAAGTGGCAATCGACGCACACGCCGGCGCGGACGACGGGATCTTCGAGCTTTTTGAGTCCCGCCGACAGGTTCGCGAGATGCTTTTGCCGCATTTCGGCGTCGGGATTGGCGTTGGTGCCGACCCCGGCATAATGGCTGGCAATCCAGCCGCCCGCCGGGCCGTGGCACGATTCGCAGCCGACGCCATCCTCGAGCGGAACGGTGCCGCGGCTCGCACCCTTGGCCGCGACCGCCCCGGCGGTGCTGTGGCAGCCAAGGCACATCGGCGCCGTCGCAGGATCGCCGATGCCCAGATTACGCGCGATAAACTGACTACGGCTGTTGCCAAGCACCGCCCAAGCGCGGCTGTGCGCGCCGCCGGGGGTTGAGGGCTCCTGCCATTTCATCAGTTCGTCCTGACGGACGACGGTGCCGTCACCTTCCATCCGGCCGTGACAGGTCGATCCGGCGCAGGACGCGACACCGGTGTAGCGCGCGCCGCCCTCGCCCTGCGAGCGGGCGGGCGGGGCAGCGATGACGGCGGCGATGGCAAGCGCGAACAGCATCAGGGCCAGCGCGGCAAATGCCGCCCATGGCCGGTCGCCGCGCCCCTTTCCAGCGTGCGTTGTCATCCGCAATACCCCTTTTACCCCGCCCGGACGCTTTTGCGCCTCAAGCCTCTACCCCTGAACGGCATGTTCGCGCCGTCGATCCAGCAAAATCGAAACCATTTCAATGCCCTTTCGGGATTTGACCGATTTTGTCCATCGCCGCATCGACAGATAGTGGAATATTTCCATATGCCTGTGCCGTAGCTCATAGCCTTGGGCCATTATTACAAATCCGCGAACAATGATTTGCGAAGCGCCTTTCTAGACCACCCCGAACGCCAGCATCGCGTCGGCCACTTTCTTGAAGCCGGCGATATTTGCGCCCTTCACATAGTCGATATAGCCGCCGCCCTGATCGCCATAGGTCAGGCAACTGGTGTGGATGCCGTCCATGATGTCCTTGAGCATCTGTTGCAGTTCGCCTTCGCTCCATGCGCGCCGTCCGCTGTTCTGGCTCATTTCGAGGCCCGACACCGCGACGCCGCCGGCATTGGCCGCCTTGCCCGGTGCGAACATGATCTTCGCGTCCTTGAAGATATGCACACCCTCAAGGTTCGTGGGCATATTCGCGCCTTCGCTGACCGCGATGCAGCCATTTTTGACCAGCGCCTTCGCATCCTCGCCGAGCAGTTCATTCTGCGTCGCGCACGGCAGTGCGACGTCGCAGGGCACGCCCCAGGGCGTCTTGCCCGCCGTGAAGCTCGCGCCCTTATACTCGGCGCAATAATCCTCGATCCGCCCGCGGCGGTGGGTCTTGTGCGCCTTCACCCAGTCGATCTTTTCCTGCGTGATGCCGTCAGGATCGTGGATGAAGCCCCCCGAATCCGAGAAGGTGAGCACCTTGCCACCGAGCTGGACGATCTTTTCGGCGGCATGCGTCGCGACATTGCCCGACCCCGAGATCACTGCGGTCTTGCCGACCAGATCCTGCCCCTTGGCTGCGAGCATGTTGGCGAGGAAATAAACGGCCCCGTAGCCCGTCGCCTCGGTGCGGATCAGCGAACCGCCCCATTCGAGCCCCTTGCCGGTGAGCACCCCGGTAAATTCGTTGGTGATCCGCTTATACTGGCCGAACATGAAGCCGATTTCGCGGCCGCCAACCCCGATATCACCCGCCGGCACGTCGATGTCGGCGCCGATGTGGCGATAAAGCTCGGTCATGAAACTCTGGCAGAAGCGCATGATCTCCCGCACGCTCTTGCCCTTGGGGTTGAAGTTTGACCCGCCTTTGCCGCCGCCCATCGGCAGCCCGGTCAGCGCGTTCTTGAACGTCTGTTCGAACGCGAGAAATTTGAGCACGCTTTCGGTGACACTCGGGTGGAAACGAATGCCGCCCTTATAGGGTCCGATCGCATTGTTGTTCTGGACCCGCCAGCCGCGCTGGACGCGAATATTGCCGTTGTCATCCTCCCAGCAGACGCGGAAGGACACGACCCGGTCGGGTTCGGCGATACGGCGCAAAATCTGTTGCGCGTGATATTCTTCCTTGTCGGCGATGAAATCGAAAATATCTTCCGATACTTCCTGTACCGCCTGAACGAACTCGGGCTGACCCGGGTTGCGCTTTTTGACGCCCTCCATGAACGTCGAAAAATCGACGTGATCCGAAACTGCCATGCACCCCTCCCCTGTTGTAAACGGGAAAGCCGGCGCGACCCCTGACGATTTTATCGTTGACCGACCTTGCGGAAGAAAGGCTACACCATCGCCGGACAAAGGCAAGACGGCGCATCGCGTCGCCCGGCTTTATTTAGGCAACCGACCAAAGGGGCAAAAATGAACGAGAGCAACGGCATGGCAGAGAGCAAGGCCGGGGGCATGACGGGCACCAACCGGGCGATATTGATCGCCGCCTTCATACTGCTGGCGGCCGCCATTGGCTATGCGATCTGGCGCGATTCCACCCCGTCCGCCGCTGATCCCGCCACGCAGGCAGCAGCGCCTTCGGACCAGCTCGCCGCTCTGGAGGCACGCACCCGCAGCGAACCGGACAGCGCCGAGGCGTGGACCGCGCTCGGCGCGGCGCGGTTCGACCTCGGCGATTTCAAGGGCGCAGCGACCGCTTATGAAAAAGGCGTCGCCATCGCTCCCGAATCGGCAGGACTTTGGTCGGCGCTGGGCGAAGCCCGCGTGATGGCGAGCGATCGCGACCCCATGCCGGCAAATGCACTCGAAGCATTTCAGAAAGCGATCGCACTCGACGCCAAGGACCCGCGCGCGCGTTATTTCATGGCGGTGAAGAAGGATATCGGCGGCGATCACAAGGGCGCACTCGACGACTGGTTCGCGCTGCTCGCCGACACGCCGCAGGGCGCGCCGTGGGAGGCGGACCTGCGCCGAACGATCGAACAGGTCGGCCAGATTCACAAGATCGACGTCGCGGCGCGGCTCGCGGCTACCAGGCCGCGCGCGCTGACCGCCGACGAAATGCCCGTCGCCGCGCGCGCCATTCCCGGCCCGAGCCGGTCGGAGATGGAGGCCGCATCGCAGCTGCCCAAGGGCCAGCAGGATGCGATGATCGAGGGTATGGTGAGCGGGCTGGAAGCCAAGCTGAAGGCTGACCCGACCAACGTCGACCGCTGGATCATGCTCATGCGCAGCCGCATGACGCTGGGCGAAACCGCGAAGGCCGCGCAGGCGCTGAAGGACGGCATCGCCGCCAATCCCGGCGCAGCCGGACGATTGAAGGCACAAGCCCAGCTGTTGGGGGTTCCGGGGGCTTAATCCGCGCTGGCGCCCAAGGGGAAAAAGCCTATATTGACCCGGCTGCGGGGGGAACCAGAACATAGGGTCGCCGCGGCATTTCGCCGCGAGCGATTTCGGACGTATTTGCCCGGGACAGTCGTCCACTCTGTATCGGGCCTCGTGGTCTCATCCGCGCCGCCGATGCACGGGCCATCTCGCCCGCACATCGGCGTCGGAATGACATTTACCCTGCCATCAACGCGGCATTGCCGCCTGCAGCCGTAATATCGGTCGAGATCGTCTTCTCCTCGGCGAAGCGGTGCAGATAGTGCGGGCCGCCGGCCTTTGGCCCCGTCCCCGACAGCCCGCGCCCGCCGAAGGGCTGCGAACCAACGATGGCGCCGATCTGGTTGCGGTTGACATAGACATTGCCGACCTGCGCGCGCGCCGCGACATGGGCGGCAACGGCGTCGATGCGTGTGTGGACCCCCAGGGTCAGGCCGTAACCCGACGCGTTGATCGCATCGATCAGCTGGTCGAGTTCGCCGGCTTTCCATGTTGCGACGTGGAGCACAGGGCCAAAAATCTCGCGCTTCAGGTCGGTGACCGCATCAATACGGATCAGTGCCGGCGGAACGAAGTGACCTCCCTCCGGCAGGTTGGTCCGCCCTGCTTCGGCGATCACCCGCCCCGCCGCGCGCGCTTCGGCGACATAAGCGGCGATATTGGCCTGCGCCTCGTCATCGATGATCGGCCCAACGTCGGTCGCCAGCAGCGCCGGATCGCCGATATTGAGCTCGGCCATCGCGCCCGCGACCATCTCGATCATCCCGTCGGCAACATCCTCCTGCACGCAAAGCAGACGCAGCGCCGAGCAACGCTGTCCCGCCGACTGGAAAGCGCTGGCCACGGCATCGCGTGCAACCTGTTCGGGCAGCGCGGTCGAATCGACGATCATGGCGTTAGCGCCGCCGGTTTCGGCGATCAAAGTCGCGATCGGACCATCGCGCATCGCAAGGCCGCGGTTGATCGCGCGTGCGACCTCGGTCGATCCGGTGAAGGCGACCCCGATGATATCGGCATGGCCGGTCAGCGCCGCGCCGACAGTCTCGCCGCGTCCGGGCAGATAATGGAGTATATCGCCGGGCACCCCGGCTTCGAGCAGGATCTCGACCGCCGCATGGGCGATCAACGGGGTCTGTTCAGCGGGCTTGGCAAGCACGGCATTGCCCGCCGCGAGCGCCGCCGACACCTGTCCGAGGAAGATCGCGAGCGGGAAATTCCACGGGCTGATGCACGCAAAAATACCCTTGCCCTCGAGCATCAGCTCGTTGCGTTCGCCCGTTGGCCCCGGAAGCGCGACCGGATGAGTGAAGCCCGCGCGCGCCTGGCCCGCATAATAGCGCAGGAAATCGACGGCTTCGCGTACTTCGGCGATCGCATCGACCAGCGTCTTGCCTGCTTCGTCGATCGCAAGACCGAGGAACAGCGCGTCGCGTTCCTCGATCAGGTCGGCCGCACGTTCGAGCCGCTCGGCGCGGAAGGCACCACCGGCGAGGCTCCAGTCGCCCTGTGCCGCACGGGCGGCCGCGACCGCAGCAGCGACCGCAGCGGCATCGGCCTCGATCACGCGTCCGACGACCGCACCCGTGGCGGGATTGCGCACGGCTTCGCCGGTGCCGCCGCGCGGTTCGCCGCCGACCAGCGGCGCCGCGACGATATCACCGCGCCGCGCCTTGGAGATCGCGGCGACCAGCGCCTCGGGCACGCCCGGCTCGCCGAGATCATAACCGCGCGAGTTGCGGCGTTCAGCCCCGTAGAGGCCGAGCCCGGTCGCGATCTTCGGCGCCGGAGCGTTTGTGATGCTGCGCGGGTCGACCGCCAGCTCCTCGGCGGTCACATCGGGGTCGGAGAATTGATGAACGAAACTGGAGTTCGCGCCATTTTCGAGCAGGCGACGGACGAGATAGGCGAGCAGGTCGCGGTGCGTCCCCACCGGCGCATAAACACGCACGGGGCGCGGCGGCGGGAAGAGCGCAACGAGCGCGTCGTGCGCACCCTCGCCCATGCCGTGCAACCGCTGAAGCTCATAGTCCGCGCCCGCAAACAGCTCCGCGACGAACGCCAGCGTCATCGCATTATGGCTGGCGAAGGCGGGGAAGATGCAGTCCTGGCATTCGCGCAGCAATTGCGCGCAACGGAGGTAATTGAGATCGGTGTGCGCCTTTGCGGTGAAAACGGGAAAATCGTCCAGCCCCAGTACCTGCGCGCGCTTGATCTCGGTATCCCAATAGGCGCCCTTGACGAGGCGCATCGACACTTTGGCGCCGCGCGCGCGGGCGCGTGCCGCGAGCCAGTCGATCACCGCCGGCGCACGCTTCTGATAGGCCTGAATCACGATGCCGAGCCCGGTCCAGCCGTCAGCGATCCCCGCGTCGAGCAACGCCGCGAAGACATCCATATGGGGTTCGAGCCGGTCGCTTTCCTCCGCATCGATCATCAGCGGAATATTCACCGCGCGCGCGGCCTGCGCGAGTTCGATGACATGCGGGATCAGTTCATCGCGGACGCGCGCGGGCTGGAGATATTCGTAACGCGGGTGAAGCGCCGACAGCTTGATCGAAATGCCATGATTGGCGTGCGGATCGCCGGGCTTCGCATCGCGGCCGATACGCTGAATCGCGTCGGCATAGCTGTCATAATAGCGCGCGGCATCCTCGGCGGTGCGCGCGGCTTCGCCAAGCATGTCGAAGCTTGCGAGTTCGGACTTGTCCTTGTCGGCGCGCTTGACCGCAGCGTCGATCGTCTCGCCCATCACGAACTGCTGGCCGAGCATCTTCATCGCCGCGAGCGCCGCCTGACGAATCACCGGCTCGCCTGATCGGCGGATCATCGATTTGAGCAAGGTCAGTGGGTTCGCCTTGCTACCCATCGCGTCGAGCATCAGCGTCGCCGAGCCGAGCGACAGGCCGCGCGACGACAGCGAAACGATCAGCGGGCTGTCGCCATCGTCGCCGTCGGCCCAGTGGCGCCCGGCGATCTTGTCGCGGATCAGTGCGTTGGCGGTCGCATTGTCAGGAACGCGCAGCAACGCCTCGGCGAGGCACATCAGCACGACGCCCTCTTCGGTCGAAAGACGATAGCGATTCATCAGCTGCGCAACGAGCGTCTCGCGCTCGCCCTCGGCCTTTGCCTTGCGGATCAGCGCGAGGCCCCGCCGCGTCACCGCATCGACGCTGGCGGGAGAGGTCGCAAGCGCGGCGCGCAGCTCGCCAACAAGCTCGGTTTCGGAACGACGGGCGAGAGCGCGCACCGCGGTGCGATCGGGGGAAGACATGGTCATACAGCCCCTTTAAAGCATCAAGTGAAGGCAATCTGACTTCATATTACTTTAACAAACTATCTTTTGACCTATTTTACCGCATAATCTAGGCGCAATGGATGAAAAATGAAACATCAACAGTCGATATGGACGCATTCGACCGCAAGATCATGTCCATCTTGCGCCAGGACGGGCGGATCACCTTCACCGAACTGGCGCAACAAGTGGGGCTGTCGAAAACCCCCTGCCAGCAGCGGGTGAAGCGTTTGCAGCAAAGCGGCGTGATCATCGGCTTTCGCGCGATTATCGACCCCGCCAAAGTGGGGCTCGATCATGTCGCCTTCACCGAAGTCAAACTGTCGGATACGCGCGAGGCAGCGCTGGAGCAGTTCAACGCCGCCGTGCGCGGCATTCCTGAAGTCGAGGAATGCCACCTGATCGCGAGCAGCTTCGACTATCTGCTCAAGGTCCGCACCCCCGATATTCGCCGTTACCGGATCATATTGGGAGAGAAAATCTCCAGCCTGCCCTTTGTCGCCAGCACATCGACCTTCGTTGCGATGGAAACAATCAGCGAAGCGGCGCGCTGAAGACTGCCGTGGCAGCGAGGGAAACACGGCTCTCGCACTCGTCCGCGCAGACCGCCCCCCCCCATGCATTGCGGAGACTTCGGGAGAGGATAGTCAGAAGCCAAATTTCACATTCAGACCATAGATACGCGGGTCGAGCGTGAAGACGTTCGTGAAATTCCCGAGCTCGTCCGGCCCGGTAAAGGCGTCCGTAATCGGGGTGCTGTTGAAGATATTCTTCACATAGACCTGGAACGACACATCGGATTCCGGGCGGCTCAGCGTCATTGCGACGTTGCCGTTGCCCCAGCCCTTCAGCCGGTCATACTCGCTGTTGTAAATTCGCGCATAGCTGCTCGACTGGCGATAATAGTCGCCGCGCAGCGCGAGCTGCCAATCATCCATGAAGAAGGTATATTGCGCCCCGATATTGAAGGTCAGATGCGGCGCATTGGGCAGTTCATTCCCGCCGAGATCGGCGGCGAGACCGCGACCACCGCCGGGCGCACCATAATTGCTGTAACCCGTGGTCGTATAGTTGCTGGGCTTTGTCGGATCATAAGGTGCCAGCGGATCGTAAACGATGCCATACTGATTGGATAGATCGCCACCCGGCTGAAAGCGTTTGCCATCAAAGAAGTTCGGAGATTCGCACAGCACGCGCATGATAATCCCGGAGCCCTGTCGAAAGCCCGGCCCGCCGCCCGGGACCCACCCCGCTGGCGGGGCATTGTTCACGGGCAGAAGCTTGTTCAGAAGTTGCTGCACCACCTCTTTCGGCGCGATGCAGGTGTTGGGGCTTTGCGCCCATGGACGCAGAGTCACCCACTTATCATTGCCCTGGGTACGATCCATGACATCGATCGAATATTGCCCCTTGCGGATCTTCGTATCGAGATACCCAAGCGTGGCGCCGATGCGGAAGTTGCGTGAGGGAAGCCAGGCCGCCTCGAATTCCAGCCCCATCGTCCGTGCGTCGATATTTTCGGTGTTGAATGCCCGATCGATCAGCTGCGAAATCTGGTAATTCTTATAGTCATTGTAAAATGCCGCGGCGCTGAGCATGAATTTGCCGCCGGCAAACTGGTTCTTCGTGCCGATTTCAAATGCATTCACATCTTCCGGCTCGAACGTATCGGGCAGCCGCGAGTAGCTGGCAAATTCCGGATTGGCATCATTGCCCCGGGGATTGGCGCCGCCGGCTTTATAGCCTTTTGAATAGGAGGCGTAGACCAAGGTCGAGTCACTGAAGCTGAGGTCCGGCTTCCAGTCGATCGCCAGACGCCCGGTGAAACGCCCCCATTGCTGCTTGCGGTCAGGTTCGGTCGGATATCCCCGGCCCGAAAAGCCGCCGCCATAGGGGGTCGCTGCCGTCAGCAACTGGGATGGAACCGGAGTCAGCGTTTTCCGGTCGTCGGTATAACGAAGACCCGCTGTAATCTTCAGCGTATCGGTTGCCTTCCAGTAAATTTCCCCGAAAGCGGCGGTGCTGCGGATCTTCGCCATCTGGACGCTGCGCAGATAATTATGCCCGTCTTCCGGCCCCTCACCGATCGGATTGGGGTCGATCCAGATACATTGCGGATTGTTGGGATCCGCGAGACAATTGGCGTTGATGGTAAGATTATTGTTCATTGCCAGCGAGATGATGGTGAGAAGATTGCTGTATACATTATAATCTTCGGTCGTTTTGAAATCGACGTAGTTCGCCCCGACGTTGAAGTTGATCGGGCCATCGAAGGACGACTGGATGCGGAACTCCTGCGACCACTGCCGGCTTTTCGAGCGGGAGAGATCGAGCGCCACTGGACGGTCGGTACAACCGATTTGCGGATCGCAGAACACACCTTTTCCTTCGGGGGTCGACGCCCCCAGATAAGGCGCCCAGAGCGGGAAGATGTTGGTGTAACGCTCTTTCGGCGTAAAATAGGGCGCCGACGCGAAGCGGAAGAAATCCTGCGACCCGAAATAATTGTCCTTCATATACAGCGACTGCGAGAAGAAATGCAGGGTATCGTCCGCATTGTCGAAATCGATGTTCAGCTGAACGACGTCGTTTTTGGCGCGGAAAACCGGGTCATAGACGGTCGAAATCTCGCGAAGATTGGTCGACTGTCTGTTCCCCTCGGCCGCGAAGGGGTCCTGAACCGGACTCGTGTAGCGCCCTTGGTAATAAATGCCGGGTGAGCCCGCACGCGCGAGCAGCAGGCCGGTTACGATCGGAAAGCCGAGGCCATTTGGCACACCAAAGGCTTCGTCAGTATAAAGCGACTTGTTCTGGCACCCGGGGGTCAGCGTCGATGCCGGCCACATTTCATTCAGCGCATAGCTGTTCGGATCGCCGTAAATGTCCGTGAAACCGCTGACATATTGGAAGCTTTCGGGCGTTTCAGACCGGGTGCACAATTGCTTGCCGGTACGGGAGCGATTGTCGTCCTCGTTGAAATGCTCCCAGATCGCGCTGATGCGAAATTTGTCGGACGGTTCCCACAGGGCCGACAGGCGCGTCGACCAGAGGTCGCGGCCGTTCACCCTGTTGTTGTTCAGGGTGTTGACGTCGAAACCGTCGCGCTTGGTCCAGGCGCCGGCGCCGCGGATGGCGAAATTGTCGCCAAGCGGGACGTTGATCATCCCTCGCAGACGGGTCGAACTGAAATTGCCGACCTCACCCTGAACCTCGCCGTCGAAGCGGCCAAGCTTGGGCTTGGCAGGGATCATGTTCACGACGCCCGACGTCGCGTTACGACCATAAAGCGTCCCCTGCGGGCCGCGCAGCACCTCCAAGCGCTCGATATCGAAATATTCCTGCTCGAACAGGCGGTTGCGCAGCAAGGTGGTGTTGTTGAAGCTGATCGCCACGGCCGGATCGGCGCTGACCGACGTCGCCTTGGTACCGATACCGCGGATCGAGAAGTTATAGCTGGTGAAGTTATCCTTCGAGAAGTTGACGTTGGGGATCGCGCGGAGCAGTTCCGCGCCGGTTTCGATCTTCTGATCTGCCAGCTGTTCCATCGTGAAGGCCGAGACCGAGATCGGCACGTCGATGATGCGTTCTTCCATCCGCTGTGCGGTCACGACGATGTCGCCCGGACTTTGCGGCGCAAGGTCGTTGGAACTCGACGGTGACGGGCTGGGCGGCGGTGCGGCCTTTGCCCTTAAGGTAAAGGTCCGTCCGTCACTCGACACGACACGCAGGCCGACGTCGGTGGCAAGGCGCTGGACCGCTTGCGCGACCGGCATGCGCCCGTTGATCGCGCGCATCCGCTTGCCGCGCACCGCGCTTTCGCTGACCAATATCTGGATGTCGGCCTGCCGCGCCAGTTCGGGTATCCCTGTTGCGGCTGATTGCGCCGCGACGCTGAACGCCTTTGTCTGCGCCATCGCCGGCGTGGCGCTCACCATCGCACAAACCGCCACCGACGCAGCCAGCGCCCCGCGCGCATCCCGATACCCCATCTTTGCCCTCCCCAACTGCGACCCGATTGATCGGGTTCACAGAAGAGGATGCATGAATGCGGCTTTTCCGTTTGGGCGCGAGAAAAAAATCAGTGACGTGACAGGATGATGCGATCGGCGCGCGCCTCAGCATGGGCGTCGAGCAGCGTGGCGGCGGCGCGCACAAAGGCGTCGGGCTCATTGGTGCGAAACCGGCCGATCATCTTTTCCTGCCCCAGCGTCGGGTCGGCGATCTCGATCTTGATCTGATTATAGCGGTTAAATTCGGCCGCCGCCTCGGCCACCGTATCGCCGTCGAAGACAAGCTGGCCACTGCGCCACGACAGCGCGCGGTCGATCTCCGCGCTCGCGGACACGACTGCGGGCGCGAGCACCGGCGCTGCCGCGTTGCCGACGAAGGTGCGCGCGCCGGCCGCAACGCGCCGCGCATTTGCCTCATCGCCCGTGCGCCAGACCTCGACCACGCCTTCGGTCACTTGCACATCCACGCCGTTTTCGGTGCGGCGGACAGCAAAGGCGGTGCCGACCGCCCGCACCCGCACGTCGCCCGACTCAACGATGAAGGGGCGCGCGCGGTCCTTGGCAACCTGAAACCAGGCTTCTCCGCGCGCGAGTGCGACGCGCCGGACCTTGGGTTTCAGTGTGACATCGAGCGTCGTTTCGGTGTTCACAGCCGCAAACGACCCGTCGTGGAGCGGCACGCGGCGAATTTCGCCAAGCGCGGTTTCGATCCGCTGATCAGACGATGAAAGCAGGTCGAAGCCGGTGATGCTGATCGCGACCCCCGCCGCCATCGCGCCGCCCCCCCACAGCATCCGCCGCCGGGTCAGTCGGGCGCTCCGTTCGGGGGCTTCTTCGGGTTCATATCCCTGCCCCGCCCTGAGCACGCTCGCGCGGTCGAGCATCGCCCACGCCGCCTGCGCCCGAAAATAGGCGCCGCGGCGGCGCACATCGTCGCCCAGCCACGCCTCCAGCTTGGCCTGAACCACAGCGTCGCCAGCCGCGCGGTCGACGCGGGCGACCCACTCGGCCGCGCGATCAGCGATCGCTTGTGCTGTCTCGCGCTCGTTCATCTTTTTCCATTCTTGTGATGGCCCGTTCGGCCTTTCCTTCGCCTTCGGCGATGGCCTTCAAAATCAGTTTCAGCCCCTTCCCCACATCATTTTCGACGATGTACTCGGCGACCCCCATCCGCTCCGCGACTTCGCGCTGCGACAGCCCCTCAATCTTGCGCAGTTCGAATATTCGGCGGCATCGGTCAGGCAAGCCGTCGATCAAGCGCCGCACCCGCGCCAGCTCGCGGCGGCCCGCCGCCACACGCTCGGGCGACGGATCCTCCCCCACCACGTCCAGATTGTCGATTTCCGACACCGTTTCGATGCGGACGATCCGCGCCCGCCTCAATCGCATCAGCACGACCGACCGCGCGGTGGTGAACAAATAGGCCCGCGCGCTCTGAATATGGTCGACATCGGCCAGCCCCGCGATCTGGCAATAGGCCTCCTGGATGACATCCTCGGCATCCTCCGGCGCCAACGTCCGCCGCAGCCAGGCACGCACATCGGCCTCGTGGGGAAGCACTTCGCTCCCCACCCATGCCATGATCCGTGCGCGATGTTCCCCGTTCACGTCATCCGTCTTTGCAACCTCCATCGACAGCAGGATGCTCGGCCAGCGATCTTCCGTTCGCGCCGGCGAAATATTTTATGGATGGTCAGCATAACCATGGGAACACGCGGCCGCATCAAGGGATTGACCGCCGCGTTCGAAGACGGCAAAGCCCGTGTCGTCAGCCGATGCTGTATACGCCCTGTCGAACAGCGAGCGAAGTGACGGCCAGATGGTTGAAATGCGGGTGTAGCTCAATGGCAGAGCAGAAGCTTCCCAAGCTTACGACGAGGGTTCGATTCCCTTCACCCGCTCCACCGTCACCCTCTGGTTCAGCATTTGAATGTCGCCATATGCAGTCAGGAAACTGATGTCGGCGGCGTCGCGGCCGACAGCAATCTTGGCCATTTCAGCCTCCTTTGCCATGCCGGTTGCGTCGACAAGATGCCATGCACCGTCCAGAAACACTTCGGCGACGGCATGGAAATCCTGTGGCTCGACGTCAGGCGCATAGACGCTGACGACACGCGCCGGAATCGCAGAAGCCCGCGCGAGGCTGACCATCACATGGGCATAGTCGCGGCACACGCCGCGACGCTCGACGAAGCTGTCGAGCGCATTGGTCTCGGCGTCACTCGCCCCCGCAGCATAGGTAAAATGTTGCTCGATCCAGTCGCGCATCGCACCGATTTTTGCGCCACCTTCCGCCCGCCCAAACTCGTCGTGAACGAAGTGCATGAACTTGTTCGAAGCGCAGTAACGCGATTCATTGAGATACTGGACGGCCTCGGCAGGGAGCCGGTGCAACGGCACCTTCGCCAGCGCCCGGTAATCGACCGCAACACGATCGATCTCCACCGTCGCCGTATAGCGGACGTTGAGTTCGCCGCCAGACCGCAACCAGATACGATCGCCGATCATGTCCTGCGCCGCGACGCGGGCGAAAAATTCGGTGGCGCCGACGTCGAGCGTCGCCGCGACGATCGCTTGCCCCGGGATCGCCGCCGCCTCGATATGGAGCATCAGATCGACGGGATCGCCGAGGCGATAATCGAGCACGGCGGTAATATTGAGCTTCATGACTGCCAACGCTCCAAAACGGAATCGGTGTCCACAGGGACGGAACGACCGAAATCCATAGCATGATTTTACCGGGTCGCTGTATGGCCCGCACGCACATCAAAAGGCGAAGCATCTGTGACCCCATCGCGTATCATCCCGTTCATCGTCGCCACCATCTTCATGGACGCGGTTGGCTTTGGTATCATCATGCCCGTGTTGCCCCAGTTGGTGATGGAGGTTGGCGAGCTGGACCTGCCGCACGCGATCGAGGTCGGCGCGTGGATCGGGCTGGTGATGGCGGTCGCGACCTTCATCGCCTCGCCGCTGCTCGGCAATTTGTCGGACCGTTTCGGACGGCGACGGGTGCTGCTGCTCGCGCTTGGCGGGCTGGCGGTCGATTATGCGCTGTTGACGGTGGTCGAGACTTTGCCCTGGCTGTTTATTGCCCGGGCACTGTCGGGGATTTTCGGGGGCAGCTATGCCGCGGCACAGGCCGCGATCGCCGACATCACCAAGCCTGAGGAACGCGCGCGCAACTTCGGCTTCGTCGGCGCGGCCTTCGGCGTCGGTTTCGTCGCCGGGCCGGCGATCGGCGGCTTGTTGGGTGAGATCGGCCCGCGCGCGCCCTTCGTCGCTGCGGCCGCGCTGGCGGCCGCCAACATGCTCTATGGCTTCTTCATCTTCCCCGAAACGCTGCCGCCCGAGCGCCGCCGCGCCTTCGACTGGCGCCGCGCCAATCCGCTCGGCGCGTTTCGGACGATGCGCAGCCTTCCCGGCATGGGCGGGGTGGCGAGCGTGCTGGTGCTGTGGCAGATCGCCAGCCTCGTCTATCCGATGACATGGAGCTTCTATGGCATCGCGCAGCTTGGTTGGACGCCGGGGATGATCGGCGCGAGTCTTGCCGCGGTCGGGGTGATGATCACACTCGGACAGGTCTTCGTCGTCGGGCCGGCGGTCGCGCGCTTCGGCGAGCGCGACGCCGCGACGCTGGGCATCCTCGTCGCGGTCGCGGTCTATATCGGCTATGCCTTCGTCAACACGACCTGGGGCGCCTTTCTGCTGCTGATCCCGGTCGCGCTCCAGGCTCCCGTCCAGCCGTCGCTGATGGCGCTGATGTCGCGCCGCGCAACGGCGGAGACGCAGGGCGAGGTGCAGGGCATTTCGGCGATGGCAATGGGGCTGGGGCAACTCGTCGCGCCATTACTCCTCACCGGGACGATGGCATATTTCACTGCGGCGAACGCGCCGGTTCATTTTCCGGGCGCCGCTTTCCTTGTCGCGGCGTTGTTCGGCTTGCTCGCAATACTGATGCTGCGCCGCCTGCCGCGCGTCACCGGCACCGACGCGTCGGCCGATCAGATTCCGCCGTCGGTCACCGCATAGCCCGCACCCTCGATCCCCGCGGTCAGTGCGGCAACGCACGCTGCGACGCGGTCGGCGTCGGTGGCGCGAATGACGAAGTTGGCGCCGGTGCGGCCTTCGCGGAAAAAGGGATAGCTGCCGATCGCCACGCCCTCATGCGTCCGTTCGGCGGCGCTCAATATGTCGGCAATCTCACTTTCAGGCGCCCAGGCGCCGATTGTGTGCGCGATCAGCGGTGCGCCGCCCTCGAGCGTCCCGGTCAGTGCGTCGAGCATTCCCGCGGTAATATGCGGCACCCCCGCCATCACGAACAGGCTACCGATGCGGATACCCGGGGCGCCCGACATGCGGTTGGGAATCAGTTCGGCGCCATCGGGCGTCCGCGCCATGCGTAGCCGCGCGTCGGTCAGTTCGCCGCCGCGCGCAGTATAATAACGTTCGAGGATCGCGCGTGCATCCGGATGAATGATGACATCGACCCCCAGTGCCCTGGCGATCGCATCGACGGTGATGTCGTCGTGCGTCGGGCCGATACCGCCGGTGGTGAAGACATAGTCGTAGCGGGCGCGAAGCGCGTTTACCGCATCGACGATCTCATCCTCCACATCGGGAACGATCCGCACCTCACGGAGGCGAATCCCCTGCACGTCGAGCCAGGTCGCAATCTGGGCGACATTCTTGTCCTGCGTGCGGCCCGAGAGAATCTCGTCGCCGATCACCAATACGGCAGCTGTCCAGATGCGTTCGTCGCTCATCCCCTTGCCTTACCCCGACGCCGTGACAAAACAAGCGCCTGCGGTGGCGCAGCATCTATGTTCATGATATGTTCGAACTCGAATCATATGCGCAAGGGAGAAGTCACATGGCCGACGATCTGATTTTCTATACCAACCCGATGTCGCGCGGTCAGATTGTCCGTTGGATGCTCGAAGAGGTGGGCGCGCCCTATGAACAGCGATTGCTCGACTTTGATACGACGATGAAGGCGCCCGGCTATCTCGCTGTCAATCCGATGGGCAAGGTTCCGGCGATCGTCCATGGCGGCCGTATCGTCACCGAGTGTGCGGCGATCTGCGCCTATCTGGCTGATGCCTTCCCCGATGCGAAACTGGCGCCCGCGCCCGCGGCGCGCGCCAATTATTATCGCTGGCTGTTCTTTACCGCAGGGCCCGTCGAACAGGCAATCACGGCGAAACATCTCGGATTCGAGCCCACGGGCGAGCAACAACGCTCGGCGGGCTTTGGTTCGCTTGAGGCCGCACTCGATGCTCTCGAAGGCGCGGTCGCAGGCAAGGCGTTCGTCGCGGGCGACAGCTTTACCGCCGCCGATGTCTATGTCGGCAGCCAGATCGACTGGGGTCTGCAATTCGGCACCGTCCCATCGCGCCCGGCGTTCGAGGCCTATGTCGCGCCGCTACGCGAGCGCGCCGGCTACAAGCGCGCCAAGGAAATCGACAACGGCCTGATTGCGAAGATGCAGGAGGCGAACCCCGGCTGAGCAGACATCGGTTGGGGGCAAAGCTTAACGCTCTCCCAATTCGTCACCCGGATTTGATCCGTGGTCCAGCGGCGCAAGCGCAAATGGACCCCGAATCAAGTCGGGGTGACAATGGAGGATGCGCCGCCTTTTGATCGTTGGCCGCTACCCTGCTCACAAACTTACGCACCGGCAAAGCCCAACAAAAAAGCCCGGCGAATCGCTTCGCCGGGCTTTGCTGTGCGTGATGTCCGTCCGCTTAGTCGCGGCTGCCCAGAAGATTGAGCAGGAAGGTGAACATGTTGACGAAGTCGAGATAGAGCGTCAGCGCGCCCATGATCACCGACTTGCCGACAAAGTCGGTCCCGCGGACATAGAAATACATGCTCTTGATCTTCTGCGTGTCAT